>ENA-ORUG01000024-ORUG01000024.1-human-gut-metagenome-genome-assembly--contig:-NODE-24-length-175442-cov-12.914281_pt1 | contig 175442 bp, 147 predicted proteins | sample MGYA00242079_ERZ509207 | MGnify/ENA primary metagenome ERZ509207 (study PRJEB26280, sample SAMEA2338780) | human gut metagenome | biome: human gut; feature: human-associated habitat; material...
CGGCGCCAGATACGACTCGAGGGACACACTCCGGAGGAGTTCCGGAGCATGTCCCCCGCGGTCTAGGGCTGTATCCTAATTAACAACGTCCAACAATCGGGGCGCAGTTCAGTTACTTGGTTTTGGCCTTTTTCGCAAGCACCCATGCAATCGGCGATCCAAAAATAACCAACGCCCTACAGGACAGAAACTTCACATCGCGAAGAATCTGTACATAACGCCTTTCTGAGAGAAGACCATCCCTCATAATTCCGATTGCTGCTTTCACAAACATCAAAGGCTCATTAAAGACATATCTCTTCAAATCGTTCAGTATATGACGCCATAGGTAATAATTCTCTTTATACCTATTATTAATATTCTTTACAGTAGTCGCGTTAGCCTGATCGCTATATAAAATTCTCAATGGATCATTGATATATCTTGTCAAATACTTTTCGCCCATTTTATCCCATATTATTGATTCAGGATAAAACCTCATTCCCGCAATATTCGGGTTAAGGTATTGTTTGAGGACCTCGGTGCGGGTCATGCCCCACATCTCATATTGCAGCTTATGAACATATTTCGCATCCGCTTCGCTAGCGTCCAACCATGGCGTAGGAATCTCCGTGGAACCAACCATAACGCCTTCATCCGTAATGCATCGGCACGTGATGCCTCTATACTTTGCGGCGTCTTTCTCTGGAATACTTTTCCAAACCTCCAGCAGTCTTTCCAAAGCATCCGAAACAAAAGCATCATCACTATCGGCAATAATGAAGAAATATCCCTTAGCTTTTTGTAACGCAAAATTCCACGCAGTATGCTTTCCGGCATGGTTCTGTTTCATATATTCAATCGGAAAATCCGCTTCCTTAATCCATTTTCTGACCAAATCAGCAGTATCATCTTCCGAACCATCATCAACGATCAGCCACTCAAAATCACGGAACGTCTGAGACTTTAGACTCTCATATACTCTATGGATCGAAGCAGCACGATTAAAAGTCGGAGTAAAAACCGTAAAAGTATAATTCATCATATTTTCCAATAATCTACTCTTTAAATAATCTACTCTTTAAATTTTTTAAAGCGTTATATATTAATAATGCATACTTTTCCTTCAAGACATTCTGCTCAGAATAACAGACATTGTGAATTTCTCCCTCATCAATATCAAAGCAGCGAAATACACAATTGTGAAAACAGACCCTTGCAACAGCAGTCGGACGAAAAGACCGTCATCAGAAACAAGACCCCTCACCGGCAATAGAACACAGGAGGCAACAACGGAAGCAGCTATGCACTTCAAGATGTTCTCCCTACTAAACATCTTGGAAAGATCACGCCGTAGATAAAGGCACAATATCAAGGCACCCACAGCCTCGCCCACCGTTGTACCAATGGCCGCACCCACAGCACCCAACAACGGGATAAGTACAACTTCCAAAGCCGTAAGTGAAATCAATCCTATCACAGTAGCTAATGTAGGAATACGTTCTTTCCCCTGAGGAACCAAAACATTATTGCTAAGCATCGTATAAAGAGCGCTGAAGAAAACCGCCAGCATAATCACTCTCATTGCTGGTACAGCAGGTTCGTATGTGTCACCCGACAGGAATCGGATGATTTCATCCGCATCAAAAATGCAGAACACCACTACATAGAATCCGGCAACCATAATAAACGAACTATCTTTTCTAAGTAGCTCGTAAAACTCTTTGGTCCGGCCATTACCGAAATAATTTGCCAAACGAGGAAGCAAAACCGTACCCAGCGCAGAGATACAGGCAATAAGCATCTGCTTTATCTTGACGGACGCGCCAAAATATCCGTTCTGCGTGTCATTGCTCAGAAAGCCCAGCATCGCCGTATCCATGTTCGCATATAACGACCATGCCGCAGACAACAGGAACAAGCCGAAGAGTGGTTTCACATGCTGGCGCAGGTTACATTCGTGAAGAGGAACACGATCCACAAGTTTGAAGGATCGAAGATAGTTCAAAACCATTGAACCATTTCCGCCAATGACGGTTATAATCGCATAAACCATATAATCACCGTGTTCATGAACGAACATGAACATCAAAATGATTCCAACAATTTTGAATGCAACCGAACGCACTGTGATGTAGGAGTATTCTTCCAGCGCCTGATACAGCCAGTCCATTCCAAGCGTCTGAAGCCAGATGTTGCTGGACAGAACCAACAGCAATCCCCTGTATTCTTGGAATTTCGGTACAATTCCGATCATCACAAGCAAAACGACCAACGACAAAGCCGTGGCCACCATGCTGATGGTGAACAATTCTTTGACCGTACGAGACAATTTCTTCCTGTCATCCCGTACAATCGCACATGTACGAACTCCATACAAAGGCATTCCCAGAGAAGCGAACAACATAAAATAGTTGACTATTGCGGTAGCAAAATTGATTTTGCCGTTTCCATCTGCTAGAAGAACTCGAGAGACATACGGGAAAGTGATTAAAGGAAAAATAAAATTAGAACATGTCAAAAAAGCATTCATTAAAAAATTTACTTTAATCGATTTTTTCCTGTGTCTCGCCATAGGTTTATCCTGCTACCTCCGCTAAATGAAATACATAACTTCACAATCAAGTCATCGCATAGTAATATGTGAGCAAAATATATCAATATTTTATCGAACGCTACGCAAATCATTTATTTTATTTTTAGCTTTTTTTATATATATATCTATCCAAAATAAATTAAACATGTTAAACCAACGTCCACCAAGCTCATTTTTCGATACTGGAAAATGCTTAGCTGCAACGAATCTGTCAGGACGTATTTCCACTATCGGAGATGCTGGCACAACACCATGCATTCTTCGCGACTGCAAATGCATATACAAATAAGACCGAATCACTGTTGTACGTTTATCCTTGTCCCATGAAATAGAGATGATACCTCTATCACACCAATAATATCGTGTCAAATCATAGCTCGCGCCTTCACGGAAGCTCTGCGTATTTGGATCATATACGGTGCGTTCGATCTGCGCTTTACCTGTATCAACGTTGAAAGATAAATCTTTTTCGTAAACCTTAGCTCCATCGGCTTTGAAAAGGACATGCACATTCAATCTATCCGGATTCAACCAATTCTTCACGTTCTCGTCGAATACATATATCTTGTTTGTAGTGAATGCCTCTTTATAAATCTCGCGTCCACGCAACGGTTTCATGAAGCGACGATTATTTTCAGCCGTATTACGGTAAAGCGTCAAATGGCCGGCAGCAAAAATCTTATCGTATCCTTCTTTAAGAATCGGAGTCAGTAGCGTCTCCAGATCACCAAAAACGAGGTCACAGTCGCAATGTCCCCAGTATTCGTAGTCTTGAATGTAATCTTCAAAGAGGAAACCATATGCCGGCTTGAAATCACAAAGCTTGTATGGCTGAGGGATGCACACATCAAACCCTAGTTTTTTCTTGGCGTTGGCCTTAAACTCCTCCAAAGTCATTGGCACCACATGCACATTGGAGGGGTACTGGTATGATTCCATGGAATCCGTAAAAATCAGAAAATCATATGACGGATTCGCGGCACATGAACGAAGGAACAGCGGAAAATAATTATTGAACTTACCGAAATAGGGAAGAATCAATACACATTGTTTTTTCATCGGGCGCCTCCTCGCCGTACGTGTTGTTTTGTATTCTGTCTCAATAGGAAGAAACGGCTCACCGTATCCACCATCAGTAATTTCGTTCGCAATGAAATCGATGAGGCAAACAGCCCTTTACGGAAAATCCTACTGAATTCCCGTCTGATGCGTTCGAAAACCTTGGGATCAATAACGTTTTGTTGTTTCAATGCTGTCCTATAAATATTGGTACAGCTTTCCACCCGCCATCTGAACAGAAAGCGCATATCGAATCGAGGAAACAGCGACGGCAGTTCTGCCTCATATCTCTTGGCTGTATCATAAATGGCATAACATTCTTCACTCAACGGCTTGGTGGTATAGCTGTCAGACCGAAGGGCATATATATAACCTGCTTCACCTATGTGAACAATATTCCGACATCTAACGAAGACATGCGGAAGAATATAGGCTTCTTCCATCAATTGACCTTCGGGGAATCGAATTGGGGTTGTTCCCGAGAACAGTGAAGTCCGGAAAATCTTGGCATATACCGTGAACCCCACCGGACCATCTGAAGCCAAGCATGAGTCCATCGCCTCGATTGGAGTCATTGCAGCCCGTCCCGGCAAAATACCATAGCGGTCAACAATTTGCCCCTGTTCGTTCTGGCGCACGATGCCGCAGCAAACAAGGTCAGTCGCTGAGTCGGCAAATTCGTTGAGCATTGTTTGATACGAACCACTAATGACTTGGTCATCGCTATCGACAAAAGTAACGAATTCACCGAGCATATTGTCCAAGCCGACATTGCGTGCCGATGATACGCCGCCATTCTCTTTGCGAAAGTATCGAATCCTTGTGTCACGCTCGGCATAACGCTTGCACACGTTCGCGCTTCCATCAATTGAGCCATCATCAATCAGCAAAACCTCCAACGGCACATCTTGCGACAGCACGCTGTCTATGCACTTTGCGAGGTATGGCTCGGCGTTGTAAACAGGAATGATTACCGAAAGCAGTCCTTGCTTCATACTGTTTCACTCTTTTCATTGGGAACGTCACCAAAGCCTTTACGGGTCAAAAAGCCTATGGCCACGCCAAAGCATGGGATATATGACGCATCAAGTTTCAACGTTGCATTACTCCACATAGAGATAATGCAGACCACACACATGCAGATGCCTGTCAGATTCAGGACGGCATCATACTTTCTGTATATCCAACGCTGCTTACACAAACAGATCAATGCAATTATGAACACAAGTACGAAAAGGCCGAAGCCTATATAGCCGGTTTCTATGAAAGTCCATTGATGTGTGAAGGAGCGGTAACTCAACTCGCCATATCTCAAATAGAATGGGGAATCCAAGAAAGCAAACTGGGAGTGCTCAGCACTTCCAAAACCAAAGCCAAACAACGAAGTCGCAAAATCATTATTGAAGAAATTCTTAGCAATGAAAGTGAACGCTCCCAGACGGGGAATACCGTAGCTATCCGCCCATGTAGCGGTAAGATATGTTTTGCTGGTATTCCAATCAGTCAGAAACTCAAGAATGTCTGGCATAACTATGGCAATATACTGAACCAGGAAGATTCCTGCGATAAATGCCACAGCAATGAAGCACAATGTCTTGAGAGACCACCGTGAAATCAATATGGAAAGAACGAAAATCACGATGAAATACAGGAAGAAGGTTTTCTCCTCAGCCATCGCGGCAATCATAATTGAAGTCACCGCGACGAATGCGACAGTCCATACCGGTTCACGCCCATTCAGATATGCATTCAAATAATATGCGAACAGCACAGCGCTGAACGTGTTTGCACCGGCACCGTTAGCGAAGAGCCCATGTACGAAATCAGGATTGCCACCGCTCGTCACCAAAGATTGATAGATCGCCAAAAGAAGATTAGGGAACTGCAGCCCCAATAGGACGTGGAACAGCTTCGTCATGTCTTCCACATGAAGCACAGCAATCACGCAAAACAGGTAAATGAGTCCACGAAACGTATTACGTACGGCCCACATCACCAGTAACGGCGAAACAAGATTAATGACCGCTGTAAAGATATCCATGACGAACAATGCGCATACCGCGCCCCAGAGCATATAGGAATGTTCTTTGCGCAGAATTGGCAGGAACCGACCCTGAATTCCAAATATTACGGCAATCAGCACTACATCATTAAGATATCGGATGGTTCCCGGTAAATGGAGGTTCTCAATCAACGCCTCCATCGCAATGGAGTAGAACAAAATGAAGAAGACGCCAAAACGCGCATTCAATGGAGTGCGCAATAGCCCTTTGCGTCTACTATGCCCCGCAGTTTTCAACATAGCTTCAGAGTTCATAGCGCAACTTTCAGACCGGCCAATGATAGCATAAGCCACGTTGCCTTCATACGCAGCAATCCCGCGAACACCGCTTGGGGAATAGGCAGTTTCCAGAACGGATAGCCAATAACGGAAACGCATACGGAAACATCATCAACCATCTTCCGCATCGCTCTCGATTTTTGAACTTGTGATATGCGGGATCCGGCTATGGTCTGACAAGCCACACGTGTGTAATCGATAACACCGCGTCTGGCACGCAGAAGACATTCATTCCGATACGTTGGATTCTCACTACCAGCCATGGTGAGCAATTCACGGAACAGTTCCAAATATGAATCGACCATACGCTCCGAGAATGTTCGCGTTATCGAACTTTGACCATCACAACGATAGTTGTATCGGGTCTCTCCAATCGCGGTAATGACTGACGCCGCTTTACAAGCTGCGGTATTGAAGAACTTGTCTTCCGAACGAATATTACGGAACCGAAGATTGTTGTTCACAATCAGCGAGCGCCTATACACCGCGGTCCATACCGATACCGGCACCGGATCCCACTTCTGCCGATTTGGCAACGGACCGTAAAAGGAACGACGCAATCGGAAAATCTCTTCTTGTCCAGTGAGCACCTGGTCAGCGAAAGGATTCACATTCCTGTCTCCTTTTGCACCATCAACCATGCATTGCATACCCGAAAAACAGATATCGGCATTGTGTTGGGTCGCAGCATTATAGAGCTCTTCAAACATCTGCGGCTCGATCCAATCATCAGAGTCAACGAATCCGATGTACTCCCCTGTCGCGACTTCCATGCCACTGTTACGAGCCGGCCCCAGTCCACCATTCTCGCGATGCACAACCCTGATTCGTAAATCCTGCTTGGCGTATTCTTCAGCCATGTCGCCACAGCGATCCGGTGAACCGTCATCCACAAGAATGATCTCAATATTCTGCAGAGTCTGCTTCCGCACGCTTTGCACGCATGTATCGAGGTACTTCTCCACGTTATACATGGGAATAACCACGCTGACTTTCGGTTCGCTCACGCCTTCTCCTCATGCTTGCCGTTGATGAGCTTTTCATACAGATGCATGTAATACCCCGCTCTGCGAGGCCAGGTCAGACTTTCAAAGCATGCTTTGATATTCTGCATATCGGGACGCATTTCGGGATGCTCGGACCATTCACGCATCGCCTTGGCGAAGCCCTTCGCCCCATCCTGAGTCTTGACGTAATTGCAGACCTTATCATTCAAAGCGATTGTAGCTCCGGCCTGATTAAAGGTAACGACTCCTAGCCCATTTTGCATAGCTTCAGCAAGAACCACGCCAGTTGCTTCACGGACGCTTGGCATCACAAAAAAATCAGCCCATGCATACTGCTCCGCCATTTCCATGTAAGGAATTTCACCCAGCACGGTGACATTATTCATCAGGTCACGCTGAGCAACCTCGTCACGAAGTTTCTGTTTCAGATGGCCCCATCCGCACATCCGCAACTCATACTTGGTAAATCCCTGCTCCTTCAGCACGGCGCAAGCATCCAGTAATAGTTCGACGCCTTTACGCGGAATGTACCTGCCGACATACAGGATGTGCGGCACCTCATGGTCCGTCCTTTGGTGCTCGCGCCAAGCTTCAGGCCAGCATCCCACCTCGGTTTTCACGATATCGTTGCTTGCATCGATTCCATGATCAATGAAATACTGTCTGCTCTCCTTATTCGCAAACAGATGCATGTCAAAGGAACGATATGCCTTGCGGAAAGAAGGCTTATGAATAATGAGCCAATTAGAGCAACGACGAATCATCTCGAACAATGCAACCGGACGAAGATACTTGTTCAGCGGCTTCGGCGCGTACTCAGCGCCGCCCTGCGGACCGGAAACCTTCACCGCATCCGTTTCGCCAAGTTCAATAAGGGAACGGAATTCGACAGGCGCTATCTGATGAATGACGTCAAAATGATAATGCTCATCAAGATCGTGGACTATTGGAGCGACACGTTTCAGCCAGATACCATGACGTCCTGGATAGAGATATCCCTTGTAAACCTTCTTATAGAACGAAGGGATATCACAGTAATACACATGAAGCCGAAGTTCAGGATGCTTTGAAGAATAATCTTCAATGGCTTCCTTCTGCTCGATCTTGGTAATCAAATGCACGTCATTATCGAGGTTCTGGCTCATCGCCAAAGGAAGGTTCCAGCCTACGGCTTCCTCACTACCGCCATAAGGCGAGCTCGCATATGCAATGTACAAAATCTTCATATCAGTTACCGTTCTTACCTGAATTCAAAAGCTTTGCATACCGATCAACCAGCTGCTCCGCATATGCCTGCTGTCCACAACGCAGCGTGACGTACTTAATACACCGACGCTGCATAGTGCCATAGATATCTTCATCAACCGCGGCGGCTTTAAGCAGACCATCTTTCAAATCCGCGATGTTTCCGGATTCGAAAGTAAAGCCAGTTTTGTCTTCCTCCACCAGCTCGGGGATGCCGCCGATGCATGCACCGATGATCGGCGTCTGAGCGGCCAGGGATTCCAAGCCGGAGTACGGCATGTTCTCACGCCATTCGGAACTCAGCACGCTAAACCTAGCGTTACCAACCTCGCGTTGCAAATCTTCGCCAGACTTGTAGCCCAGAAGCTGAATGCGTGATGCGGCTTCGAATCCTGCATCGGCGACAAGACGCTCTATCTCAGAACGCCCTGGCCCATCGCCAACAATATGGAGATCCCAGTTGGAAGGAAGGAAGGTTTTATCGTTCGCAACCTCAGAACTTTCGGCCGTGCGGCGCACAGCACCGTTACTATCGGCAGAACCATGAGAAGCTGCTAGCCCAGTAGCCTTCAAAAAGGCTCGAACCAGCGTCAGGATTCCTTTTTCTTTGGAAAGTCGCCCGAAGAACAGGAAGTATGGTCGTTTCCCGTCAACAGCATCCTCGAATTTATGCGTATTCGCAACCTTACGAGCCATTTCCATCTGTGAATCGGTCAGGAAATTCTGTAAAGCAACCACTTTGCCAGCAAAACCGCCTTCTTCAAGCTTGCTTTTCATGAACTCAGACGGAGCAATAATCAAATCGATCTTGTCGTAACTGTGGTGCAGTTTCAGGAACTCTGCTTCCATGGTCGCCAAAGCACTTTTGACACGGGAACCTTTCACACACACGTTCTTCGTAGCATGTATGAAATGCTTGTCCAAGCAGGCATCACACACTTCTCCCCTGCCATTCACCATCGTATAGGCCGGGCACAGCAAAATGTAGTCATGCGCCGTATACACCACCGGCACATGATGTTTCTTCAAATACGGTGCATCAAGAATCGAAAGCGTCAGCTGGCGATGCACATTGTTCATGTGGATCACATCTGGCTTGAATTCCTCTAGCAACGCCTCAAACTTGCGTCTCGCTTCAAAAGAGTAAATCAGTGTGGAAGCTTCCTGAACCTTCTTGAAAGCGGAAATATCCCCCACATAGTCCTTTTCGGAAACGAAGTATTTACTCCAATAACTTGACTCGTTATTCGGGTGCTGCATGGAAAAGAATGCAACCTCATGACCGAGCGCGCGTAATCCTTCAGCTAACGCGAAGAAATAGGTTTCCGCACCGCCTTTACGATAGAAATATTTGTTCACTAGGAGAATTCGCATGCTCATTCTCCCCCATACAGGTTCAATGTTTGATCGGTGACGGAATCCCAGTTATATTTGTTGACGATGTAATCTGCGGCATTTGCCTTGTAACGTTGTACAAGATCATCGTTTTCAAGCAATTCCTGAAGTTTTTTCCGCAGGGATTCAACAGAACCATGCTGGAATGTCGCTGCGTGCCTTTCTACTACCTCCGCACATTCCGGAATGTCGGACGTAAGGCAACAGTTACCGTAACTCATGGCTTCCAGCAGACTCATCGGCATGCCCTCCAAGTCGCTTGGGAGCACATAAATATAAGCATTGCTATAGAGCTCTTTGAGTGCCTGCCCTTGTATGAATCCGGTCAAAATAACACGAGAATCCTGATTAGCCATCTGCTGAATATGCTGGTAATACTCGTTGGAGTCGGAAGCGCCTCCAGCGATGACAAGCTTTTTGTTCGTATTCAGCTTGTTGAACGCCTCGATAAGGTAATGCACGCCTTTCTCGGGAACAATACGCCCGAGAAACAGTACATAGTCGTTCTTGTGAAGACCATATTTTTCGGTAATTTCCTGCGCCGAAACCGGCTCACCATATTCAATGCCATTGGGAATGAAATGTGTGCCGCGACCATATTTTTCTTGAAAATACTGCCGCATGCTTTCGCTGAGCACTATGATTTCATCCGCGCATTTCACTGCGGTACGTTCTCCGAACTTGAGATATGCGGAGGCGAACTTGCCCCATTTGGCACGCTGCCAGTCAAGACCGTGAATGGTCGCTACCGTGCGAATGCCCGCCCAATGCGCCAGACGCAGCATGACGCAGGGACCTTCGGCATGATAGTGGATCACGTCCGATTTGGCCGCAATGGCTTTCAGTGTCGCGAAGAATGAGGAGGTCAACGCCGCCAAACCTTTCGCTTCGAAAGTTGGCACTGGAACAACACGCACGCCGTTATATACAAAGGGCTTATTTGCAGAATGAACGTTTCCGTCAAATTCGGCGCCCGCAACATTATGTCCCTTGCGATTGTATGCGATGACCTTATGCCCCTTTGCGGCCATACGCGTAGCTAGTTCATCTACAACGATCTCAATGCCGCCTTCACGCGAAGGAATGCGCTTATGACCTATCATCGCGATATTAACCATCACCGGTCACCCCTTAGTTATTCAGAGTGCCGGAATCGTGCCACAAGCGTTATGCAGGGCAGAGGATTGCATAGTCTGACCACTAACCAAACCGACGTAACGGCCGTTATCGGCTCTTTTTCTCATTCAGAAACGTCCGGAAAACCGACTGAATCAGATTTCAAACACAGTTTTTAAGTCACGAGCAAGCAAAGCGTTCATGGAAAACCTGTGAAGAATACCCCCAAAGTAGGTGACGGGGGCTGGGTGTGTCTGAGGGGGATGCAAAAATCGACCTTGGCAGGTGATGAACGGGATCGGGTAACTCCTGCGCGGTTTGGGTTGCTCTTGAGAGACACCAATTCGGGGTTCATTTAGAGGGAAAGGACGGGACTCGCATGCCGACCACAGGTCGATCGATTGCAAAAAGAGCCGATAACGGCCGTTATGTCGGCTTAGTCCCGGTTCGAGGACGGTAATCCAGTGCCGCTTCGCGTAGCCCAGGTAGTCGGCAGGATGATGGGCGGTGGTGTCGAAGCCACCGTGATGAACCATTACCGTCATATCGACCGTTCCCAAGTGCAGTTCGACTTCATCGTACAGACTGACTCTACGGTGGTTCCTAAGGACGAGATCGAGTCCTTGGGTGGTCGAGTGTTCTACGTTCCTCCATACAGCAACCCAGTCAAGTACGTGAACGCCTGCCGGAAACTGTTCAAACAGATTCGCCCGCGCATCGTGCACTCCCATATGAACGCGGTCAGCGTGTTCACGCTCATGGCCGCGAAACAGGCCGGAATCCCGGTGCGGATTGCGCACAGCCATAGCACCTCGAATCCGAATGAGAAAGCCAAGACTCTGGTGAAGAACGTGCTCAGACCGTTCTCCAAGGTTTACCCAACACACTTGGCCGCATGTTCGGAATATGCCGCACGGTGGCTATTCGGCGATCAGGTCGTTGATGCGAAACAGGTCCATATCATTCACAACGCCATAGATATAGATAGGTTCACGTTCAATCCCCGATCGCGTGCGATTAAACGTAACGAACTCGGAGTTGGCGATTCGCAGTTGCTCGTCGGTCAAGTCGGCCGTATCTGCTTTCAGAAGAACCAGACCTTTACGATTAAGGTCTTTTCGGAATTGTTGAAGAATAATCCGAGTGCAGTGCTTGCGATAGTGGGAGATGGCGACGACTCTGAGTTGCGTAAGGAAATACACGACCTAAGAATCGAGCGCAACGTAAAACTACTTGGCGTCCGTGATGATGTTGCGGATTATTACAGCGCATTTGATGTTCTTGCTTTTCCCTCAACATATGAGGGTTTGGGAATGGCCAGCATTGAGGCACAGGCCGCTGATCTTCCCGTTGTGTGCAGTGACAAAGTTCCCGAAGAGGCAGATTTAATTCCGTCACTAGTACGACGCATTTCACTTGATGCAGGTCTCGAATCTTGGGTGTCAGCTTTCGATGTACATGAAAGCGACGCATCGGGTCGTATCTCGCATGCGCAAGAAATGGCTAAACGGGGATATGCAATTCGCTTGAGCGCTGCGGAGCTAGCCCATTGGTACGAAGAGCTGGAAGGAGAATGTGATGCCCAGAAAGATTAAAGTTGCGGAAGTGGTTTCACGTCTTGAATCTGGCGGCGTGGAATCCATGCTCCTTAATTATCTGGGACATTTTAAGCATCCAGAGGACTTCGATATCCATATCATTACGCAAGACATTAATGACGAACGTTGCGTGAAACAGTTCCAAGATGCGGGTTATACCGTTGATATTGTCACCCATAAGCGCAAGAGCATCTTAAAAAATGTGATTGAGTTATATCGGTTGATGCATTCTGAAAGGTTTAATGTGGTACACGCACATACGACCTTAACGAATTTCTATATCCTATGGATCGCCCGTCTTACCGGAGCGAAGAAACTTATCTCGCACTCGCATAATTCATTCGTTTCCAAAAGTAAGGTAAAACAAGCCATATGGTCTGTTTTGAAGATGTTGAATAAGGCGTCTGCCAATATATGGATGGCTTGCGGGCATGATGCCGGAGTCTTCTTATACGGAGAGAAAGCCGTGCGGTCTGGGAAAGTCCAGATACTGAATAACGCAATTGAGCTGGAGAAATATGCGTTCAACCCAGAAGCCAGAGACCGTATTCGCAGAGAATATAACATCGGGAAAACGGATTATGTTATAGGCCATGTCGGACGATTTATGAAGCAGAAAAATCATAAATATCTGATAGATATATTCGCCGAGTTCAACAACAGAGTTCCAAATTCGTATCTACTGCTTCTTGGAACTGGTGAGCTTGAAGACGAGATTCATCATTATGTAAATGACCGTGGGCTAAGTGACAGGGTCATTTTTACAGGAAGCGTGGCCAACGTCGGAGATTTTTATTCTGCAATGGATGTTTTCGTATTGCCATCACTATATGAGGGATTCCCTGTTGTTTCAATCGAGGTGCAGGCCGCGGGGCTTCCTCTATACGCCTCGGATAATATAGACCGATCCATCGATGTTGCACAGGGTGCTCACTTTCTTTCAGCCAAAGAGGAGCCTTTGCATTGGGCAAATGAGATTCTTAAAGAGGGTGTTTCTACAAGATACCTGAAAAATATTGAGGCTCTTCGTGCTGCGTGTTATGACATTAACATCGAAGCGTCCTCTCTAGAAAACTTATACCGGAATATGGATCGCTGATTAGAGCTTATAATGTTAATAAAAAAAGAAGATATACTTTTGTTTATTGCATCGATGTTATTGGGCGTTATGGCTTTATTTTCATCGAATAGTAGTCTTTGTCTGATTGTTGCAGTCATTCAGATGATTCTTATTTTCAAAAAAGCTACTATATCTTTCTTTAGTATCATTGCAGTGCCTATTAATTTTTGCCTTTATCAAGAGTATGTTGCCTATAATGGCGGTGAAGTGTATGGTTTACTTAATTTCAAAAATGTTCCAATATATTACTTTGAATTATTTATTTGTGTATTTTCTTTTAATTTAATTATTTACTTATTTATTTATCTCTCAAAATGTTTAGAATGGGAGAAGCGACTCTTTTCCTTTAGCACTGGTGTTAATTACACATTGTCGGTCATTTTGTGTATGTGCGCGGTGGTGATTACACTATTGATTTTTCCTTCTGTTCCAAATCTTAAATCCGGCATTACGAGGACTTGGAGTGGAATACTTCCTTTCAGTGGCTGGTCTGTCATTCCCTTCTTCTTTCTCGCCACAGCCTTACAAAACCTGAAATGCAGGAAAGCGGCTATCGTTTCAATGGTTTTTGTCATATCTTGGTACGTGCTTCATGGGGAAAGAGTCGAGCCTCTGGGGTTGCTTTGTTTGATTTGCATCGCCTTCTGCTACAAAGATAAAAGAAACTTAAAACCTGTACTTCTTTTCTTGATGAGCGTTGTGGTCCTTTTCATTATTGTTGGAATGTCTCGTGGTGGAGTGAAGAATTATACTGTTAGTAGTGTTCTTAATTCCGTTCTAATTCAATCGACTGCATGCGATGTAACATATATATTCAATTGTGCTGTTGATGTTTTAAAGAAAGGGATTTGTTTTTATGGTATCACTTATTTGAGCTATCTTTTTAACTGCATACCATTGCTGCAAGACTCTCATTCATTCCAAATGTATATCCAAAATTTTTATCCCACGGCCGGTGGTGGATTGTTCTTTGCTGAACCTATAGCAAATTTCGGAATTCTATTTACCATCTTCTTTACCTTTTTCTTTTTCTTAATCATTGTCTTGCTAATGCGAAAACCTCGCAGATATACGTACATGATTTATGCGACCTTATGTATATCCGTTTTTAGAATTGCCTGGTATGGGCTGAACTATCCTCAAATCACTATCTTGTATTTTGTTCCATTTGTTCTTTTTGCGGATTATCTGATGAGAAAAGCTCGCAAATCTGGTCCGACTGTTTAGGTGGTTTAGATGTTGTTTTCGATTATTATCCCAGCTTATAATGCGGAGAAGTATCTTCCTGAATGCCTTGCGTCCGTGGATGCCCAAACATTCAAGGATTACGAGGTAGTCATCGTGGATGATGGCTCAACGGATGAAACGGCATATATTGCGGATACCTATGCAGATTCAAAGAGCAATGTGACAGTGTTGCATCGTGAGAATCAAGGTCCATTGCTCGCGCGTCGTGCTGGACTGAAAATATCTCGGGGACAATATGCGGTCTTTGTGGATTCCGATGATGGTCTGCATCCGGAAGCATTACAGTGCATTTATGATGCAATCACGGGAACAGATGCGGATATCGTCTCTTTCCGCTATTGCCGTAGCAAGGATTTTGGTCGTTCGGACACTCCGTCGCCTTTGTCTACCGGTTTGTATTCGGGAAAAGAAATCACCGAGGGGCGTAAACACCTGTGTGAAGGAAGATTCAATGAGATGTGGGGAAAGGCCATACGATTGAATCTTTTTGATCCTTCCGCCGACTATACGCAATATAACAAAATAAAGCATGGCGAGGATCTTTTGCAGCTACTTCCCGTGTTTGACAAGGCTCGCTCACTCTGTAGCTTGGATGATGTTCTCTACTTCTACCGCACGAATGACACCGCCTCGACTTCGGCCTATAAGCCTTCGCAGCTATCCGACATCAGGGTCGTCAACCGCGCACTGCTCAAATACGCGAGGAAATGGGGAGAATCATGCTATCAAAGCGCGTGTGCCGGCGAGGCCCTGCAGTACATTAACCTCCTCAAGATTGCTATGCAGGGGGCAAAATATAGCGGGTTTATTCAAGTTTTCAGAGATGTGCGGGAAGCGGCGCAGGATGAGAAATGTTTTTCCCGTTGGAAGCGCTGCAGTCTGAGGGCAGATAACAGGCTCGCTGTCTTCTTGCTGAAGCGTGGATTCGGCACCCTGACTTTTGAGCTGCTAAAAGCCGTTGATTTTATCAAGAGAATAAGGAGGCACTGATGATCGTCACCAAGAGCGACCTACGTGAATATATCCGGGAAGATCAAAGGATGCAGCCTTGGCCTTCCAATCCTCTGAAGAGAATCATAGGTGCGGGTGGAGCGATGGTTCGCTGGAAGGTTTATCTACGTAAGTGCGAGTATCATCATAACGTTTCGCAGAATTTGTATCACAGGCTTGCGTACATTTGGTACTTGTTCCTCCTGAAGAAGTATGAGCGCCGTTTCTGCTCGGAGATTCCGATTAACGTGTTCGGAAAAGGACTGCTTATTTGGCATCCCGAAAGGATTATTGTCAACCCTGAATCGACAGTCGGCGATTATTGCTCTCTGTCTAGCGGCGTTGTCATTGCGCAGGCGCACGGTAGGTGTCCGGCCGTGTGACACCATGTGGAATTTATGATTGACTCGAAGGTATTGGGGGGGCAGAGTCGCCGATTATGTACGGATTGGTGCAAACGCTTTAGTGATCAAACCTATCGAGGAAGAGAATACCACGTGGACTGGCGTGCCTGCACGAAAGATTAACGACCGAGGAACCATTGAAACACCGGTTATGTGAGTTATCGGGAAAGAACTAGTCGCTTTGGCTGAAAGGTTTGGTATGGAAAATAAGAAACGAAAAGTGGGAATTGTGACACTTCCCGGTAACTTCAATTACGGGAACAGGTTACAGAATTACGCTGTTGCGCAAGCTTATGAGTCGCGAGGTTTTCAAGCGGAGTCGCTGGTTCTGACAGATAGACCTAATGCATTACGGGACCTGAAGCAGCTGGTGCGTAAGCTTCTTAGGAAGCCTGTTAGTCATCCCGAGGACAATATGTCTGAAGAACGACTGGAGGCATTCCAGCGGTTCAACAAGAACATGTGTACAGGAGTGGTTAACTTTGATGAGCTTAACCCGAAAGAATACGCTTTCTTTTCGGTCGGCAGCGACCAAGTCTGGAATCTAGGTTACATCAAATATAACGAGGACTGGTTTTTCCTTGATTTCGCCAAGAAAGAGCAGCGCATTGCGTTGGCTCCGAGCATCGGCCTGGACGCGTTGGATGAACGCCAGAGCAGACGCTTGGCAAAGGGCGTTCGGAATTTCCCTCTATTGTCTGTCAGGGAAGAACGAGGTGCCGAACTCATATATGAGGCGTCCGGCATGCGGGCGGAGGTTATTTGTGACCCCACGCTTGTCCTCACTCCAGAGGAGTGGGATGCTGTTTCGAGCGATTCTTTGACCCCGAAAGAACCTTATATTTTCACTTACCTGCTTGGCGGGATTGGATCCGAGGCGTCTGATGTTTTAAAGCAGCTTCATTCGCTTAACAGATATCCAGTGATTTCATTGACCGATCGTGACGACGGCAGCGAGCTCCCTGCTGGCCCGGCGGAATTCATTTCCCTCATTAAGAACGCGGCCTTTGTCGTTACTGATTCGTTCCATGCCGCGGTGTTCTCATCGATTTTCGAAACCCCTCTGTCCATAGTGCATAGAGATGGGGTGAGTATGTTCTCGAGGCTGCAGACCTTGGCCGAGAAATTGGGCACGGAGAACAAGATCTACAATGGTGGAACCCTATCGTTAGAAACGGCATCTGATTATGCGGGCGTCGCCGAACGAATTGCTGGAGAGCGGGAGAGATTTAACGCATACCTGTCTTTGGCTCTCAATCAAAATTCGTCGAATGATTCACAGCATGAGGTGGTGAACGGTTGAGCGGCCAACGCAAGACGGGTGCTTTGCTCGGATATGCGAACATCATCGCGAAGAATCTGGTAAACATCATCTACGTGCCGCTGCTGCTGCATTTCATCGGGCAGGCGGACTATGGTGTGTTTCAGATGACCAACTCCGTGGTGTTCGCTCTTACGTTGCTGAGCGCCGGTTTCTACGGGTCGTACGTGCGCTTCTACATGCGAGAGAAAGCGCAAGGCAACGAGCTGGGCATCCGCCGTCTCAATGGCATGTTCCTGCTTGTCTACGCTGTAGTGGCGTTGCTGTGCCTGATTGGCGGTACGGCGCTGACTATTAATGTGCGAAGCTTCTTTTCGGGCGGTCTGACTTCCAGCGAGCTTGTGCTGGCACGTGAGCTTATGGGCATCATGACCGTCAATGTCGCGGTCCAGTTGCTGTCCACGCCGTTCGATTCCTACATCGTGTCGCACGAGAAGTTCGTGTTCCAGCAGTCCAGACAGCTGCTCACATCCATCGCGCAACCGTTCCTGGCCGTGCTCCTGCTCTGGCTCGGTATGGGCGCGGTCGGCGTCGCCTGCGCGCAGATGTTCATCACCAGCGTGCTGCTGCTGATGAACATCTGGTATGCCACGCGCACGCTTGGCATGCGTTTCACCTTCAAGGGCTTGGAATGGTCGATGTTCAAGGCCATCGCGGTGTTCAGCTTCTGGATCTTCCTCAACCAGATCTTCGACCTGGTGAACAACAACGTGCCGAACTTCCTGCTGGGCGCCATGGCCAGCGCGACCGCGGTGGCGGTGTTCGCCATCGCGTTGCAGATCAGGAATATCTTCATGTCGCTTAGTACCACCATGTCGAACGTGTTCGTGCCCATGATTAATCGCATTGTTGCTGAGTCCGATGACAATGGCGTTCTCACTCGTTTAATGACGCGTGTGGGCCGATACCAGATGGTGTTGTTCTGGTACGTATACGGTGGTTTTGTGGTTTTGGGCCAGTATTTCATCCATATTTGGGCTGGTGACGCCAATGCCGACGCTTACTGGTTGGTGTTGATTATGACACTGCCGGTTATGGTTCCCCTCACCCAGAACACCGGCATCGAAATTCAACGTGCGAAAAACCGGCATAAGGTGCGTAGCCTGATCTACGTTCTGACTGCGGCCATAGATATCGTGATATGCCTCATTTGTATTCCGGCCATGGGCTATTGGGCTACGTCGATTGGATATGTGGCAAGCGTTGTGCTCGGTACGGGTCTGTTCATGAACTGGTACTACCACACCCGCATCGGTCTCGACATGGTCTACTTCTGGAAGAACATGCTGCCCACCATCGGTCTGGCTCTCGTGGTGACGGCTGTCTGCCTGCTGGGAACGCGTTTCCTTCCGGTGAATTCCATTCTTATGTTCCTCGTGTGGGGTGCTATCTATTCCATCCTGTTCCTTTCCGGCGCGATGAAGGTGTCACTGACCGGTGAGGAACGGGAGAAAATCATTGGTCGAATCAAAAGAAAGGCAATCCAATGAACTGCCAATGAGGTAATTAATGACAAACTTTTTTGAAAAATAACGATAAGTAGACATTTTTAATAAGCATATTTAATGCATAAAAGAAGGAAGAGTAGCTCATGACCGAACTAACAGGAACTGGCTATACTGACGAACTTAACATCGCGATTTTAGTCGCTTTGATGAAGCACCATGGAGTGCGAAAAATCGTTGCGAGCCCTGGCGCAACCAACGTCACGTTCGTGGCCTGTTTGCAACGAGATCCATACTTTCAGGTCTTCTCGTCAGTGGATGAGCGTTCCGCAGCATATATAGCTTGTGGTATGGCTGCTGAATCGGGCGAACCGGTGGCTCTGTCTTGCACCGGTGCAACCGCATCGCGCAACTATATTCCAGGACTTACGGAAGCGTACTATCGCAAGCTTCCGGTTCTGGCTGTTACCAGTACTCAGCATATTGGCCGAATCGGAAACATGGTTCCTCAAGTCATTGATCGCACAAACGAGCTTAATGACATCTGCAAATTGAGCGTGCAATGCCCTACTGTGCACAGTGCCGACGACCGCTGGGCTTGTGAAGCCTCACTGAATAAGGCCTTGCTTGAGTTGACTCACAACGGTGGCGGTCCTGTGCACATCAATTTGGTGACTACATATAGCAGTAATTTTAATGAAAAAAGTTTGCCGGATGTCCGATACGTTGACCGAGTGGATATTGGAGATAAGCTCCCATCGTTGGATGGGAAAAGAATCGCCATTTCAGTTGGAGCTCATCCAGCGTGGGATGCTAAATTGACTGCCGCAGTGGATCGCTTCTGCGAAAAATATGGAGCTGTTGTGGCGACGGATCATACTTCAAATTATGATGGTCAATATGGCATTCTTTGTCCTCTGGTCATTAAGCAGTCCAGATACGTACCATCCTGCAAAAATGTGGATGTCATGATTCATATTGGCGAAATCAGCGGAGCCTATGCGCAGCCATCAGCTCGGGAAGTGTGGCGAGTAAGCCCTGATGGAGTGCCGCGAGACACATTCGGTAAGCTTCGTTACGTTTTCAACATGACGGAAGAAAAATTCTTTGAATCCTATACTGGTGCTGATAATGTTTCGGAATCTGCTTCTCCATCATCTAACACGTACCTTGAGCAGTGGCGTGCTGAAGATAAAAGGCTTCGCGCGAAGATTGGAAATATCCCCTTCTCAAATATTTGGTGTGCGCAGCAGACCGCGCCCAAGCTTCCGAAGAATTCCGTGTTGCATCTTGCCATCCTCAATTCCTTGCGTAGCTGGAATTTCTTCCCGATCGATTCTTCCATTCGTGGATATGCGAACACCGGTGGTTTCGGGATTGACGGTTGTATGTCATCGCTCATTGGAGCTTCTCTCGCATCTCCGGATAAACTGTTTTTCGGCGTGATTGGTGATCTCGCTTGCTTCTACGATCTCAACTCTCTGGGCAACCGCCAAGTCAGTTCGAACGTGCGTTTGATGATTCTAAACAATGGTGTTGGTACGGAATTTAAGAATTACGATCATAAAGCCGCAAAATTCGGAGAAGAAGCCGACGCATACATGGCTGCCCGTGGACATTATGGCAATCGCTCTCGTAATCTGCTGCGACATTACGCAGAAGATCTTGGATACGAGTACATGTCTGCCAGCGACAAGGAAGAGTTCCTTGCCAATGTTGGTCGCTTTACCTGCGCTGAACAGTTCGACAAGCCTGTGCTATTCGAAGTGTTCACCAACAGTCAGGATGAAAGTGACGCGCTGCGTATTATGCAGACGTTGGAGACAGATGCCAAGGGCATCGCGAAAGAAGCAGTGCATGGAATGTTGGGCGACAAAGGTATCCGGGTCATTAAAAAAGCATTGGGCCGATAAGCATGCGTGACTCGAGCATTATGGAGTGAATCATGAAAGTATTGATTTTGGCGCTATGGGCGTTCATGTCAGCAGCCTGCTCTCACAGGAGGGGCATAAGGTCGTTGTGACCAGCCGTCTGGGAACGGGAATCCTCTCTGCCGAATTTGCAATACAGGCAGGGCGACGCCAAAGATCCCGCTTTTCTTCGCGAACTACTGAGCGAGCGGTGGGATGCGATTGTCGATTTCATGGTCTGGTCCACTGCCGAATTTGCTGATCGCGTGGAACAATGCCTGAACGCCACAGGGCAATACGTGTTCGTGTCGTCTTACCGTGTGTACGCGGATTCTCCGGTCATCGCCGAGGATTCGCCTCGCCTGTTGGATGTGGTCGATGATTCGGATTATCTGAAGACCGACGAATACGCATTGGCAAAAGCCCGTTGTGAGAACATGCTATTCGAAAGCGGCAAGAAGAACTGGACCATCGTCCGCCCCGCGGTCACCTATGATGGCACCGGGCGATTCCAGCTCGCCGTGCACGAGTCCGAGGTTTGGCTATGCAGAGCGTTGAACGATATCCCCGTACCGCTGCCCGACGTAATATGTGGCAAGCAGGGAACCATGACCTGGGGTGGGGACGTCGCGCGGATGATCGCACTGCTGATCGGCAACCCACAGGCATTGGGTGAGGCGTTCACCGTGTCAACGAGCGAACATCAGACTTGGCGAGAAATATCCGAAATCTACAAGTCTGTTGTGCCGACCCTCAAGGTCGTAGATTGCGATATGGCGAAATTCGAACGAGCGCACGGTGCCGTGTATCAGATCCGCTACGACCGCATGTACGACCGTATCATCGACAATAGCAAGGTGCTTGCCGTGACAGGACTGAATCAGAGCGATTTGTCGGGATTGCACGATGGCATCACCAGAGAACTCAACGGCTATCTTGCGAAGAATCGTGAGAAGGTCATACGCATGGGCTCTGATTTCGAGCGGAACGCGCGTTTCGACAAGCTAGTGGGAGGCATTCCGTCGTTCTCCCCGGTTTGCAAGAACGGTATGGTGTCGGTCTGCAAATACCTGATACGCAGATTCCTGTAGCTTTGTTGCCCACCACTTAATATGATTGGAGGGTCGGTTTCCTTTGTGGACCGACCCTCCAATCATATTTCCAAGTGATTCTGAAATTCATGGTATTGAAAGATTGATAACATCCGAATTCTTGCGCCCTTTAGGTTTCTGCCTGAACTGCATATCCGTTTCGAAACGTCATCAGGAATTAACGTGCAACCTCGAACAGACGCCGTACCATTAGATGAAAGAATAATTTGAGCATCGGAGTTGAAATATGAATACGCTCTACTTGATCGGCAATGGTTTCGACATAGCCAGTGGTCTAAAATCCACGTGCTCCAATTATGATACTCGTTATTATTAATGCCGAGCCAAAACGTATGTTCGCAAAAACTGTTGGATTCATTCTCGGGTGTATTAGAACAGAATGAATGGTAGAATCAGTGAGAGTAAACACGCTTTATATTCTCGGTAATGGTTTCGATATAGCCAATGATTTGAAATCGCAATATGACGATTATTTCGAATCGGTGTTTGAAGATTATCCCGACTACGATTCCTCCGGACAAGCTTTGCTGTCTCTTGAACATGAATTGAATCAGGAGGATATTAGTCGGATACCATCTGCTTGGTTCTTCATTTTTGCGTGGTATCGGGACCACAATAGCGATCGAGACTATCGGTGGGAAGATATCGAAGAGATAATAAGAATTTTCATTGTTCCCTCGGACTATTGGGAAAAAGATGTCGATGACCCTCATATTGCTATAGACGATTTTCTGGAGTACTTGCGCAGGGGAACCGTCTGGGACTTCATGAAAGATGACACTACGGCAAGAAAGAGAACTTACGACTCTCTGCGACTCTACTATGAGCTAAATAACAATGATGTTACGAAATACAGCGAAAAACAGGTATACAAACTGTTCAAGGAAGAACTTGATAAACTTGAAATCCATTTCATGTCTTACCTTAAGGAAATCTCCAAGGATGAAAAATATATCAGAAAATGCAAGACAACGCTAAATAAAATAATCGAAACCGAACCCGTTGAAGAAAGTTTTTCACATCATGTTGGGTCATTAGCTAGCTCGATAGCATCTGCCCTCAAGAAGCCAAATGGTCGCTATCCGCTTTCCTTCAATTATACAGAACCATTCGCTCAAGATCAGGAGAGTCAATTGCCTCATACCTGCATGGCGAACCTTCATGGAACCCTTTCGGAACAAAATGCGGTGTTCGGAATCGATGACGTCCATTTTCCTGAAAGAAAAAGCGATTCTGGGATAGAAAATATACGCTGGTTCTTTAAGGATATCCGGCGTAGAGTCAAGGGGAAAGGTGAAAAACTTCGCAAAGTCCAAAGAATGATTTCAGACTGCGATTCCATCGACATAATAAAGATTTTTGGATGCTCGCTCGGTGATGCAGATTACCATTATTTCAAATATTATTTGAATGTCGCAAAAATCGCTGAAGGAAATTCTAAAATAGGTTTCTACTACACCGGAAAAATCAGAGAACAACTAGTGATGAATGTCTACAGTTTATTTGAAAGATATAGTAGAGACATGAAACTCCCCGATAATCTTTTCCAGACACTGGAATCCTCGGGGAGGCTGGAGATCGAATCTCTTGACTAAAAACTCCAAAAGGCTGCACTGAAAAGTCGAAACCGACAAAAGTGATGTTCGCAACGTCGCTCGGGTTCAAGATTCGCATATGTAGGACTCGGCTAGAGGTACGGATTTACGCAGTCGGGACATATGGTTCGCTCGGGGAGCAGACCATATGTGTATCACGCTACACCATGAAACACAAAGCTGAATCAAATTGTTTTGGAAGGCTAAATCTTGCGTATATCTCGCTTATATATGGCAGATTCGGAAGTCTGACCGGAGGTATCTCGCTTATCTATGGCAGTCGCAGGTGGCGAAAACCCCAAAAACATACCCCCGAACAAGCCTTTTCCGAAGAAGAAGTGCCATATATAAGCGAGATAGCTTCGGTCAAGAAGCAAAATCTGCCATACATAACACAGATACGGCCCGAAGATATCCCGCTTAGACAAGCGATAACGTCCGGATTCTTGCGTATTTTGGGTTTTCGGTCCTGACGTGAAAGGCATGGCCCCGCGTCCTGCGCACGGTTTCTTCATTCGCCAAAACGAAAGAACCGCGATTGTAAACCAAGAGACGGAACCATGCCCGAGAACACCATGCGGATCGGCCGGCACATGCCCGGGACCAGGCTTGATCGGCTCGTCACGCAGAAGGTCACCGAGATACTCGACGCGATGCCCGACGCTCCAGGCCGACGAGATCGCCGGGGCGTCCAGATACGAGCGTTCCAGCGGGTGGAAGGCGTACCGCGCCGGCCGCTACAGGCGCGGGCTCACCGCCAAGGCCGGCACGCTCGAGCTGAAGGTGCCCAAACTGAAGGGCGTCCTGTTCGAATCGGCGGTGGTCGAACGCTACCGCCGGTGCGAGGAAAGCGTCGAGGAGGCCCTGACCGACGTGTGCATGGCGGGCGTCTCCACCCGCCAGGTCGACGACATCAGCCAGCTGCCGTGAGTCGAGAGGATGCCCTCGCAGGCCCTCTCCGACAAACTCAAGAGGGTGTACGCCTACATCGACTCGTGGCGCACGAGGCCGTTGGAGCGCGAGTACCTGTACGTGTTCATGGACGGTGTGTGACACAGGCGCTCGTGGGGCGGCTCGGTGGAGAACGTGAGCATGCTCGTCGCCGTCGTGGCCTGTTCTGCCCCACGGCGATATGAATGCAATTAGCCTAGCCTTGAACATTTGCCTAGCGTCCAATACAGGAGCACCGCTATCTGTTCAACAAGGTTGAAACTGCAAAACTGCGATAGGCTAGCATTATCCGGTAGGCTTGGAAGACAAGACTCGTATGTCTTGTCGCAAAAAATCCGGGGAATCCTATTGAATTTGGCGAAAGGTGTGCTGATGACTGATGCGTACACGACCGAGCTGGCCGCTCTTGGCGGAAATCTGGCAGAAATGGCTGTTAAGGGTACCGTCACTGCAGTATCAACTAAAATCAGGGCAATAAAAGACGAAAAGAACGCCGAAAAAATACGTAATACATATGACGAGATAGTCAATGAGCTTCTTAGCGAGCGAGAAGAAGCTATCAGAATCGCTCAAGCATATAAGTCGGAGCTTGATAAGGTTGTCATTAGCGATGAAGACATTCGGCACCTTCACAATACGGTTGCGAATGTTCTGAAGATTATCTCGGACATACAGATCGCTAGCGCAGAAAGTTCGGATCCCGCGACCGAAGAGACAATGAAAGAGCAGGTTAAAGTATATGAGCAATTTATGAAACTAATTAGCGTAGATACCCTTAAAACTATGCAATTAATCGGTTTTAACTACAAGGCGGCCATAGGAGAACCTCTGACTCTTATGCTCAAGAATTACCTTCTATCAATGGTGAAGGAACCGGACTCTATAAGATTATTTGAAAAAGTCATAACACCGGAGATGGTTGAAATATTGAAGAACGACACTGCGTATGAGAATTTCAGAAAGATAATTGGTGAAAATGCAAATAAATGATGGAACACATTGTCTATTCGATGCGTTCCATCAGCTGGTTTCCTCATAGAAAATATGAGGAAACCAGCTGTCCATTCTATGCTGCTGACGGTTCAGCTATCAACAATAAGAACTTGCCTTTGGCGCTAACGCGCTTGCAGTACCCGTCTATTTAGCGAACGGTCAATGATGTCACGAGATTTAATCTTGGTTCGTGTCCTTTGTGGGCGTTCGATATGATTGACAAAGTTGGCAATTGATGCGGTAGTAGACGGAAGGGGGATTTCATGGTGCAGAAATCGTTGTGTTTTCAGAAAGCCGAGCTGGAAAGGTTCTTCCATTGCTGTACAAGTGCCCCAGCGGAGAACAATCCCAACTGTTTCGTGAAAAATGAAATCAAAAGCGTGGTTCTGTCTAATTTCCCTGCTGTAGGCGCACGTTATTCCGTCGCGGGTAAGATTCTTGGCAGAGTCAAGCAAGCAGAGAAAGGCAATTTGGACGCAGAAAGCGACGAAGATCCCGTACACCGCATCGCGTCACAGCCAGACATATGGGAAATAAGATGGAATATAAAAGACATTCCATTACGTCTGTATTATGCAGAGGATCTTGGCAGAAAACCTGAATTCGTAGCACTTAGCTTCACAAGAAAGTGGACGGACGGGACCGCCGAGGAAATAAGGAAACGTCAAAATGAGGACGCGAAAGTAGCGCAGGAACGTTTCGAAAACTGTTCTGATTTTCAGTGGGGGCATGACAAGGGCCGTAAGCGATGCGAGTATTGTTTTAACGATAAAACTGGAGAATGGTTGTAGGGAGGCATCATGACACAACGTATGGAAGATCGCCTGAAGCCTGAAGAATATATCGGTTTGGCGGCAGATCTGGAATCCGATTACCTTGAGGTGAAACATTTTCTTGTTTCAGCTAGACGCGAGCAAGGCATTACCCAAAACGATATCGCTTCGTTTTTGGGATTGAGCGATACCCAAGTGCGTGAATTCGAGCAATACGATTATGATCCTCGCATTTCAGAGTTGCACGAGTATGCCATGGCCGTTGGGGTTCGCATCAATCCTGATCCGAAGCGGATTAGCGAATCTTCTGTCAGTTACTTTACGGATAATAAAGATGCGGCGCAAGTTGAACCCGTGGAAGTGTTGGAAAATGAACGCTACACCAAAATGATGTTCATTGAGAACATAGCGGCATAAGTTAAGGAACGTTACAATGGGTGAACAATCATTAGTCAAGCAGTTTCGGCCCGTATCCTTCAGCGCTCAAACGAGAAAAATCTGGTCTGAAGACCCAGAGGCACGCTATGCCATGTCCTTGAATTTTAGCGCTGCGGATCAGGACGATGATGCGCTACTCGTTAAAACGAACGTATCTTTCATCGAGTATCTTCCGGGAGAAAAGCCAGAACCGTCAGAGAATCCCACCGTCGTTGTCGAGTGCATCTATATGGTGATTTCCAATGATTCTGAATGCGATGCATTTGAGCTGATCGCCGAGTTTTGGCCTTATATCAGAAGCGGCGTATTGGTTCAGACGAGCCTGCTCGGCAAAGATTTTTCACGCTGGCTACCTCTGAAAATTGATCCAGACGAACTGCAGAGGGAGCCTAAGTCCTGAACGAAAGCATCAGCGCTTTTCATTCTGGACTTCTTGGAAACTTATTCTTGCTGGCTTGGGTATTGAGATCGCCTGCTGCCTGGCATTGGACCTCGTACGCCAAGGCCTGTTCGCTGTGACCGTCGACCGCAACCGCGGCCGCTGGTTCGAACTGGTCTGGAACAAAGCCACGGAACGCTTATGCATGCGAACTCCAAGCAAAGCGCAAAGGTCGTCTTTCTAAAAAGGACGACCTTTGCGAACTGGACATCGCCTAGCTTTATCACAGGTGAATATTCCACACAAAAAGCCTATTTTCAACTTCGACGTGTTTGAGCCTCATCCCGACCCATCGAACTGAAGAAATTCAGATCCGATGACCGAAGCGCTGTTTCGTGTCTGCACAAGTCGCGTTTGGCGTCTGCACAACTCAGTTTTTACTGCGATAGAAAGAGCTGTGCAGACACGATTTTTTGGAAATCACCTTTATTTAGGGTGATTCACCGTCCTTCCACACCCCTATCCCGTATTTTTGAGCCTTTCCTGTCTGCACAAGTCGGATTTCCCATCTGCACAGCTCAAGAAAAGGACGGAAAATACTAGTTGTGCAGACGCGACGACTGCAGATGGACCGTTGCGTATGCGCAGATTGCGGAAGCGATCACCAGCAGCAGCGAGATGATGGCGAGCGCCTGGACTGCGGATCCGGAGCGAGGCATTTCCGGCTTCTCTGGCTTTTCTGGATTGCTGGGTTTGCCAGGTTCTTCTGGCTCTTCTGGCTCGGCGACGGCTTTGATGGTTACCGTCACTTGGGCGCTTATGCCATCGTGGTCGGAAGTGCGCAATTGCATACCTGCTCCCCCACTCGCATTGGCACTGCCACGCGAGGAAGCTCCATTCGGCATTCCGGAAGAACGGGCCGCGTTTGCGTCCGTAAAGTCATCATCCGACGTGTTGCGCACGGCGGTGATGGTGATGTTCTGGCTCACGGCTTCGAAGGCTTTCCTCTTCTCAACCGCCTGCATTGCGCGATCGATCTGATCGTTCAACGCCTGCAACTGGTCACTATCCACCACAAGACGGTAGTCGGCGATGCCGTTCAGTTGTGTTTCCGTCAACTCTAGTAGGTCGTCGGCGCTCAACCGTTGGAGTCCGTCCACTGGGTACAATTCCACCGAGGCCTGTTTGCTGGAGATCGCCAGATCGCCGATATGAAACATTCCGTCGCCCGTACCGTCACCGCTAGTGCCATCTGGAATCAGCCCAAGCGAGTCAGCCAAGTACGGCGCAAGATTCGACGAGTCGGAGAACGAGCCACTCAACAAGACGAGCGTGTTCAGTCCAGCTGGAATCATACCCCGGTATTCGCCGCCGCGAACGGTCACATAACCAAGGTTTTTAGCGTCATCCAACAGGTTGAAAAGCGTCGGTGCGGTGAATGTTCCGCCCGAAAAACTGCCTTGCGCGGAAGTCTCATCCGTTTCGGCAAACCGCATCAACGTTGCATCCGAGGTGAACGTGCCACCCTCCACATGCAATGCGCCACGGCAATCGACCGCAGGCTGTGTTCCGCCCGCAACCGTTCCCGGGCCGACAATGGTGAGCTGCATGTTCGCAGGCACAGTGATCGTAGCAAACCCAGCAGCTCCACCGGATTCAGTGGCTTGCAGCGTATGCCCGTTCAGGTCAAACGTTACGTTTCGTACGCCTTTCGGTGGCGTAATCGTAACGCTTTCCGTCACGTCGGCTAGCAATGTGACCGTCGTGTTCTTCAACGTTGTTCGACCGATCGCCTCCTGTACGCTCGCGTAAGTTGCGTTGCCCACTTGCGCGACCGCCTGAGATTCGGCGGCATCGGCAACTGCATCTGCAGAGAACAGCAGCGTTCCAGACAGCGTTACGAGCGCGAAAACAGCGGTCAGCACCACCGAAACCAAATACTTACCTTGCGTTCGCGGGCACACATTCACCCGCTTCTCATGACTACGCATGATTATTTCCTTTTATAGGTTCTGTTGCATATTTCAATCCGCACCGAAGTGCGTGGGACCACCCTCAGCTGTGAGGGATAACGTTACAGAAATCATGGCGCCATGCTGCATTAATTATCTCACAATGCGCAAAGGAAAGCAAATTACCTATTTTGAAAATCCAAATCTCATATGAGATATATCAAAAGACAATCTTTAGTTATAGTGGACCTCATCACATAAGTTAAAACTGTTTCACATGAGTATCACAATATTCCTCACACGAATAAACGTATCCCAATAACTGCAAAAATATACATATGACGAATAATTGTTTCCCATCAAGAAACAAGCGAGCCCACAATCAAACAAGCGAGGTCGCAACCACACAAAAACACATTTCCCATCTGCACCACGTGGGAAAGCAAAAGAGCGCTCCGGGAGGGAGCGCTCTGATTTGCACGACGATTCGTGCGAAAAGTACTGCGGAATTTAGTAAGATCCGGTGCCGCGGAAGACCACGAGCACGGTTTTTGCGAGAATCGCAAGATCGCCTGCAATAGACCAATTTTCGATATAGGAAACGTCCAAATATTCGCTCTGCTCCTGCGAAAGATCCGAACGGCCGGAAACTTGCCACGGACCGGTAATACCAGGCTTAACCAGCAGTCGCGTGGAATAAAGGGAACCATAGCGAGCAACCTCTTCCGGCAAAGCCGGGCGAGGACCAACCAAAGACATGTCGCCCTTCAAAACGTTGAAGAACTGGGGGAATTCATCCAACGAAGTCTTACGAATAAAACGACCGACCTTCGTAATTCTCGGATCATCCTTCATTTTGAAGATGAAACGATCGGTCTGTCCATTTTCTTCGGCAAGTTTCTTCTTCAATTCTTCCGCATTGGTAACCATGGAACGGAATTTATACATGGTAAACGGCTTGCCATGCAAACCGATACGCTGCTGCGAGAAGAAAATCGGACCACCGTCATCAAGCTTGATGGCAATCGCCGTGCCCAGCATCAGCGGCGAGGAAATCAGCAGCGCGAAAGCCGAACCGACGATATCCAGCAGGCGTTTAATCACGTACGTCGTATTCGTATACTGCGGCAAACTTGCCAGCAATACAGGCTGTTCGGCCGTATTACGCAAGTACAGGCGGTGGCCGCTCACGTCAGCCAAGGAAACAGCCAACGCAAGCTCCATGCCAAGCGACTCGACCGCAAGGGAAATGCCATGCAGCATTTCGGAATCGCGGGACAGCACGTCGGCAACATACACTTCCTGCGCACCCAAGCTTTCGCACGTACGCGGGAAAGCGGCATTGAACGGAATCACCTTCAGCTTGTCAGCACCTTCAATGGAAGGATCAGGCTCGAACGACGTGACCACATAAGCGTCTTTCTCATTGTCGTCAGCTTCGATCGGGCACACGGCAATCGGCGAATACCCCCAATTGGAGTAGTCCCGCATGGTGCGCAACGCACAATTGATACCGTCGGAAGAACCAATCACCACGGTCTTATACTTACAGGCGCCCTTCTGACGGCTGCGATGCTGCCACTGACGCATCTGCCAACGGGCGATGACTTCTAGGAAGAATGCAATGATCGGGGCGACGATAAGCGCGGTTCTCGGCAAGGAAAGATTGAAAATAAAAGCAAGCGAGCAGTAAGTGATGATGGTGAGCAGCGACGCGTTGATGATTTTCGCATACAGCTCGTAGCCTTCCGCCATCACATGACGATGATACGTTCCAGCAAAAGTGAGGCTCAACACCCAGATGAGGCTGAAGCAGATGAGGAACAGCCAGAACGGCATGGCCCCATTGATGGCATTATATGCGGCATCGTTGGCCCAAAGACTGATGGATAGCGAAATCAGCATGACCGCAAGATCGACCATCACCAAGCAGACGACAAAAGAATAACGCCATGCGGGCACAACCTGATTCCGCCTGCCCTTGCGCTTTCCATCTTCACCAACGGAAAATGGCGTGTTCGAAAACATCATCGGCTCAAACTGAGGGCTGTTGTCTTGAGACTGATGTCGCTCCTGCTTCTGATCCTGGTGACGAGAGTTAGAAGAGACGATATGGATTTCCTGGGTTCTCACTACTTGATCCGAACCCTGCTCAGAGCTGCGGAAACCGCCTTGCATGACTCCTCCCTCTACTAACTACCCCCACCCGAAAAGAAGGGGGCTTCCCTCCATGAAGAGATAGTATCATAAGCCCTGTTAACAGAGTAGATCTCCAACTCGATTTTGCAGTTAAATGACTATTGGAAACTTGCTTTTGACGCGATACCGCGAAACGCACGGCAAGAACGGATGAAAAGTTGGCGTCCGTTCCGTGAACGTGAGGCTACATGCGCATATACCCACATATTCCCCCATACTCCCCTGTTGCAAGATGGCTTGTCTAGAGCCGCTTGCTTAGCTGCTTAGGTTACCTACGGAACTGTCTAGCGGCCTTCAATCAGCGGGGTCTGACGAAGGGTGAGCGGCTCATCCGTATCCGGGGCGGACTGCACATGCACGGTGATCTCATAGGATTCGCCGGGCTGCAAGGTCACATCACCCACGCCCACGGTCAGGCCATTATGCAAAGTCACACCCTTGTAATCGTCGGCATTCTGAAATTTCCAATCCACCAAACGACCGTTCGCAGGCGCGTAAATGAACAATGCCGTCTTGATCTGGCCTTTCGGAACGATATTTCCGGCACCGGTCACATAGTCAGCTTCGGAAGCCGCTTCCTCCGCCGTCATGGTGTTCTGCAACTTGATATGCACCGTATACTGGTTCGCGCCGTTTCGTGCGACCTTCTGGAATTCAGTGGTCACTTCGCGATGCAAATACCAGTCCATTTTCGACTCGGTTTCGTCGGAAATATACACGCCGACCTGCGGTTTCGCACCTTCCGTAATCAATTTGCCGGAAATAGCGGAATCGGCAATCAGATTCTGCTCATCCTCATGCGCGCTCCACACCATCACGTGTCCCTGCTCAACAGACGTGGAAAGCGCCTTGACATACGATTTGAAATCGCCCGCATTCTGCATGATATGGTCGAACGCGGCCTGCGCGGCAACCGCGAAATACTCGTCCGTCTCCTGCGGAGCCATGCGCGCATACACGTCATGCAGCAACGTTTGGGCGGTATTAGTGCCATCCAACGTCGAACCGTCAGGCATGGCAACGCCACCGGTCACCGCCAGCATGTTCTGCAGGAACAGCGGATCAATGGCGATCACACCATCAACCGCAACGCCATACTGGCGATTCCACATGGCGCTCACAATCTCGCCGGTGCGCGGAAAATCAGGCGTGAAATTCACGTCGCGAATATCCTTGCCAAGCTTGTCGGTAAACAGCAAACGTTCCTCGGCGGTCAAATCCACAACCGGCTCATCGGCATTCTGAATTTCCGAATCGGAAACGAACGGCTGCAAGTTCACGTGACCACCCTGCACCGTGACCAGGCCGAGCGATCCCGTAAGGCCGCCGGACGGGCGCGCCTCCGCATTCGTTTGCGCAAGAATCAAATAATTGCGCGGAGCATCATTCGCATGGCTTTCCGTACCCAACATGCTGGGCAGCACCTGCACGATGGAATTCAAGGAATGCACCATGCTGTCAAGTTTTTCGCAATACGTTTCCGCGGTTTTCAGGGCGTCCGCGACCTGCGCGATATGCGGGGTTTTCACGGTTTTCACTTCCCGCGTGGCCTTGTCGATCGTATCGTCCGCGATTTGGAGCGGCTGCTGAGACGCTTCCAATCCGGAAATTTCGATCGTGCCGTTTTCCACGTGAATACTGTTCAGATCAACATTTTCGGCGACTTTCACCAGTTGCGGCAACGCCTGCGACGAAATATTCTCCATGGCGGCCACCGTGGTGCGTACGGCGGAAATGTCATTGCCCACATACGGCACGACCGACGCCACCTGCCACAGCGGCGAAGAGGTTTGCTTGTAGGCCTTGCTTACGTGATCGGAGAACGCGGTTGTCTGCTTCTCAAGCTTGGACGTGTCCGCTTCGGAGATGGTCTGCTGCAAGCCTTGAGCACTCGACACCGCTTGCTGCAGCTCGTTTTTCACGTGCAGCGCAGACCATACGAATGCGCCGGCGAAAACGGCGAGGGCTGCGACTATCACGAGTACGCCGATTAGGATCTTGCGACGGCGACGTTTGCGCTTGATTTGGCGAATATGCTCGGCGCTCATACGGCGGCGCACGCGGCGGGAATGCGGGGCGCTGGAAGTGGAATCTTCTGGACTGGCGGTTGCGTCGGAGGTTGCGGTTGCGTCGGAGGTTGCGGTTGCGTCGGAGGTTGCGGTTGCGTCGGCGGCTGAATCGGCATTAGACTGCGGCTCCTCCTGACGGCCTTGCTCAGGCTGGACGCCGAATTCTTCAGGCTGATCAGACGCGCCGTTCATATTCCGTTTCGCTCCCTAATTGTTTGCAAGCACTTCGGATTCCCCAGTGTAATAGTAGGGGGAGTCGATGAAACCTACAGAGCAAAAACGGGGCAATAACGGCGGTATTACTGCCCAACTGTTGCCGGTAACGCAAGAACTGATGCAACCTAAACGTGACCTGCAAACCAGTATTGCTACAACTCAAGCATGACCCGCGACGGCAGCATTACTGAAGTTCCAACGTCGCCAATAATGCCTTGTGGTCGGAACCTTGAATCCGCTTGGTTTCCAAATTTCTGGCGTACACACCCTTGTCGTAGATGATATGGTCGATTTCAGCGATAGGGAATACCGAAGGATACGTCATATGCAATCCCTCGCCGGCACTCTCCCCCGCATCCGTAAAGCGATCGCCCAACAAATATCTGAAGCTTGCATGATCCCACGTGGAATTAAAATCCCCCATCAGCACATACGATTCCCCATTATCGTAATGCTGTAATTGCGCTATGGAATCCAAACTTTTATTCCATAATCCCTGATTGCTTGGTCGTGGAGAAAACGGATGAACCGACCCAAATCGTACTTTTCTGCCATTGAAATCAACTGTCGCGGCAGGAATACTACTGGATTCAATAGGAATGAGATCCTGCGTTGTTTCCTGCAGAGGATGCGCACTGTACAGTACGTTCACACCGCCATTGTCGTGCCAAGTGAGTTGCGCGGAAACGGAATACGGAAGATAATCCTCAATTCCAGCATCATGCAACCGATCTAATAACCCTGATGAAACTTCCTGCATTGCAAGAATTTCAACATGCTCGCTTTGGATTGTTCGCACGATTTGCTGCGCATCGGCACAACCTTGCTTCGTATTGAACGTCATGACACGCACTGTTGCAGAAGGTTGTATGGCACGATCATTGGTCGGAACGACATACCCCCAATGCCAAATAATCTGGATGATCACGCACAATACGCTTAACGCGACTAAAAGTTTTCGTTTGCCGACAGTGCGAAAAACTGTTGCAATAATTGCGATAATCACGGAAAGCAAGCCAAGCCAAGGCATGAGTGCGACAATCAAAGGCACGTACCGTTTGCCATCGAGACTGTTCGGCAGCATGCGCAGAAGCATCGCGAACGCGATGACGGCGGATGCGAACCACAGCAACGCCGTAAGCAGTGAAGCGCGCGTTTCACGACGCGTCTCACTTCGTTGGACATTGCCAAGTCGAGTCATGCGCACTCCTCTCCCATTCCATCTTCCCGTTTCACTTCCTATTCCGCGCAATCCGCAATCGTATGCAATCACATGTTGCAACCGATAGTCTTACGCATCGTTTTTCACAACATCTCTCACAACATCTCTTCTCGTGAACGCTACCCGCGTTCATCCCCGCATATGTTTCCCGCGCGCATTGAGGGTGACGCTTTCACAAAAGTGCCACTATATGGACACTTTCCGGCATTTGGAATCGTTCTGATACGTTCATCCGATAATCTATAGGTTACAAAACGGCGCTTAGCAAAAAGAGGCAATCATGAGCGAAGAAGCAATGCGAGAAGAAGTGGCGCAAGCTGTGGAAGTGGCCGCAAACAAGGCCGCCGAAGAGGAAATCAGCAAGCTGGCCGAATTCGAAAGCGCCATCGACGAAACGCTCGCCTCCGGATATTTGGACGATACGCTCACCGTCACCGACGCAGACGGCGTGGCGCAAGTGCTGCCAGTGCTCGATTCCGAGCCGATCTCACACTTGGTGGAAGGCTTGGAAGCCGTAGGCGGGAGCGCCAATGTGTTCGTGCACACCAGCGCAGGCGTGGTGGCCCTCAGCGTAGTGGAATACAAGCCCAACGAAGAGGAGTAGCCGTCGCAGCATGCACGGTCAGGCGGCACGCCTACGGTTGAGGGCGCGTTGCACGGTTTCATGCGTGGAACCGGCACCCTGGCCGCGCACGCCGAAGAACACCATCAGCACCATCACGAAGCAGATTGCTGCACTGATACGAAGCGCCCACTGAATGCCGAACACGTTGGCAGCCGCATACACGGCTTTTGTGCCACCAAGCGCAGTCCAACGAAGAGACGTGAACGTCTCCATCAAAATCACCAACACCGGAGCGCCAATCGCGCCCGCAATCTGACGAACCGTATTCGTCACCGCGGATCCGGCGCTCACCTCTTCCGGTTCCAAACAATTCAGTGACCATGTGGTGATCGGCATCAACACGAAACCCATGCCGATCTGGCGCACAAACTGCCAAATCGACACCCACCAAATCCACGAAGTCATGGAAATCAAACTCATCATGACCGTGCCGAAACACAAGGTAATCGTGCCTATCAACGCCACCGGACGTGCGCCGAAACGGTCAAGCACCTTACCACCGAAAAACTGCGAAATGCACTGGCCCAAAGCACCCGGAAGCATCACCAAGCCGCTAATCGCAGCAGAATAGCCACGGCAATCCTGAATGTACAGGGGCATGATCACCATAATCGAACTGAACGCGAAGAACGAGAGCGCGGCCGTGATCGTGCCAACAGTAAAACTACGATTCTTCAACACGCTCAAATTCAACAGTGGCGGCTGCGCTTCAGGATTTTCAATCTGCCTGCGCGCGCCATGAATCTGGCGGAGCACAAACCAAATAATTCCCACAACGCCAATCACCATTGGCAGCCAAACCATAGGATTTACAAACGAATACGATTCAATATTCGTAAAGCCGAACATTAGCCCGCCGAAACCGAAAATAGACAGTCCAACGGAAAAAAAGTCAGCCTTCGCGGTTTTATCGTTCTCACCGAAATTATGCAATCCAAAATAGGCAAGAAGCAGCGAAATCACGCCGATAATGGTCAACGTGAGGAAAATTGAACGCCAACCGTTCAAGTCCGTCTGCACACCGCCAAGCGTCGGGCCGATCGCCGGAGCCACGCTCATCGCCATGCCAACCGTACCCATTGCGAAACCACGGCGAGACAGCGGATAAATCGAAAACACCGTGATCTGCAACACCGGCCACATCACACCCGTGCCAACCGCCTCAAGCAAACGCCCGATCAGCACCATCAAAAAAGTTGGACCAAGCCAAGCGAACAGTGAACCGATCGTGAACACAACCATGGAAACAAGCACGATTTCGCGCGTCGAAAAACGTCTCGTAAGGTATGCCGTAAGCGGCACCATCACGCCCATGACCAGCTGGAAAATCGACGTCAGCCACTGACCGGTCGTAACGGAAATACCAAAATCACTGACGATCGTCGGCAACGCGGCGCTCAACTGCAATTGCGTGAAATTACCGACGAACGTAATAAATGTAAGAATCGCAATGGAAATAAACGCCGTGCGCGTTAAATGACCGTCCTGATACGATTCCTCTCGAGTAAGCGCTCGGGACATGCTCCGCTTCGCTGACATCAATCACCTTCTCCACATTCAAACGCACAAACTATATGATAGCCCGTATGACAGAGGCATGGATATTCGCCTGCGGATTCCTGTTTTTGTCATTTCGGGGTAACGCTCCCCTATTTAGAGGTATCATGGCACACGAAAGAGGTAGGCAAGTTTTCGACGCAGGCAGCGTCGAGGGGGGGGGTGGAGGATAATGACAGTCAGGGCCATGTTCCACATCTGCATGGAGTTGTGGGGCATTTTCATATGCCTGATTTGCGCAGGCGGAATTTTCATTGCAACCCCACACAAAACCAGACGAACTCGCATCAAAATACTCATGCAGATCGCCTGCATGCTTCTTCTTGGAACCGACGCGCTCAGCTGGTATTTTCGCGTAGATGCAGACGAAACCGCATACTATATGGTTCGCATAAGCAATTTCTCAGTATTCTGCATCAACTATATTTTCATGAGTTTCTTCGCAACCTATGTTTGGTTGACAGTGAGCAAACATCAGCATCGCAAACCAGCCGCATTGCGTGCTGTCTACGCATTATCCGTAATTGGAATTCTCTTACTTATCATCACACAATTCACTGGTCTTTTCTACTATTTCGATGACCACAATCTTTACCATCGCGGTAATTTCTATCTTCTTTCGCAGGCAATTGCGGTCTTGGGAATCGCATTATGCCTCTTCATGTTGATCTCATATCGCAAGAATCTTGATCGCATTATTTTCCTTTCCATGATGTCGTTCTTCGTGCTACCAGTATTGGCGACCATCTACCAAGCACTGGCATACAGTTTTTCATTGCAATGTTTGGCGATCGTGATTTCCACACAGATTATGTTCGTCATGGACACCGTGGAAATGAACATGCGATTCCACTCGCAACAGGCCGCCTACGAAAAAGCACGGTACGAAGCCGAACATGACGGCATGACCGGTTTGCTGAACAAGGAAGCGGGATGGAAACACATGCGCAAATATTTCGACCGCATGGATTCGCACGACGAAGCGATGCTGATGTTCGTCGACATCGACGATTTCAAAACCATCAACGACACATACGGACACACGGTCGGCGATTTCTGGATCCGCGAGGTCGCATCCCAACTTCGGCACATCTACCGGCAAGATGACATTATCTGCCGATATGGCGGTGACGAATTCTTGGCGCTTATTCGCAACACCGCCAGCGAACAGGTGCTTGAAACCACGCTGGGCATGTTCTTCCAACAGTTGGCACGCACCTCGGAACAGCACGGGCAAGACGTGCATTGCAGCGTAGGCGTGTGCCGCATTGCAGCCGCTGACGGTGCCAGCCTTGGCACGGGGCGCGCCGATGGAGACGCGATCGGAAGCGTGGATTTCGACCAATGCGTCGCACAGGCCGACTTGGCGCTGTACGAAACCAAACGATTCAACAAAGGAACGTTCACCGTCTACAACTACGACCGTTCCCAGCCAGCACCCGCAAATATCCGCGCCTAAATGAGCAGCTTCAGCTTTCCGGCAATTCCTGCGCTGGGCAACCGTGCAATACGGAAAGCATCGCCCGCTTTTCCTGCAAAGTGACAGTCAGCCCGTACTTGTCTTTCACGCCAATCTGCCGGGCCACGTAATCGCAACGGTATTCACTGTTCGTCGGCAGCCAGTATGCGGCCGAAGCGGAACCCTTCTGCTGATTCGCGGGCCCATCCACGGCCAGCAGATTGTACATGTCGTTGCCGAATTGGTACAGCTTCGCATGATCCCACGTGTTCGCGCCCGACTGCCACGCATTTTCCAACGCGACCACATGATCGATCTGCACCGCCGAAGACGTTTTCACTCCACGTACGAATTGGATGGTCTGACCGGTATACGGATCGTCAAGCGTGCCCGACGCAACCTGGCAGCTACGGCCGTTCTTATATTGCACGTCCGTCAGATCGCGCGCGAGCACGTCTTCGCGCACGTCGCAACCGTTGCCATCGTCGTCGGTTTCGCGGAATCCGAACGCATCGCGATCATATCCGGCCTTGCTGGGATTGTCGTCGACGGTAAGTTTTTCCAACGTTTCCGCAGCTGTGCCGGTTGCCGTGTACTCGCCGGTGATTTCGCCTACGGTCGGATTGACTTTCGGCAGCAGCATGCCGATAGTGACGCCGATTACCGCAACGACTACCAGCAAAATAAGAATACGTTCCAGCGGACCGTCGGCGTTGATCCAACTTTTTTTGAACCGCTTGCCGGCCCGCTGGATATCACGCACGTCGCGTTCAATATTCCGATAATTATAAGAATTACGATTATTCTTTCGAGGCATAATTATTAAAAATAATACGAAATTACGGAATTACGGAGTATCAGGCGTACGTGAACGTCATCGGATCATGTCCGGCGCGCGTCGGACCGTCAAGCGCATCGATCGCGGCATGTTCTTCAGGGGTGAGCACGAATCCAAACAAATCGAGATTCTGCTTCTGCCGATCCGCATGCACCGACTTGGGGATGATGATCGTGCCATTTTCGATATGCCAACGCAGAATCACCTGCGCAGGGGTAACCCCATGCTCCGCTGCGATGCGCTCAATCGCACCGTTTCCGGCGTTCAAATCAGCACCGCGAGCCATCGGCGAATATGCTTCCACGGCAATGCCGTGCGCCTTGCAATAGTCCACGACCTCGCGCTGCTGCCAAGTCGGATGCAGCTCAATCTGGTTGACGGCAGGATATTCGCCGGTCTCCTCATGCAAGCGGTCGAGATGCTCGGGCAGGAAATTGCACACACCCAGCGTGCGCACGCGCCCCTCCGCGCGGAATTCCTGGAACGCCTTCCACGTTTCGCTGGAACGCCAGTCGAACGGGGTGGGCCAATGCAGCATGTACATGTCGACATAATCGAGCTGCAGCAAGCCAAGCTGGCGGTCGAACGCCTTGCGTGCGCTGTCATACCCCTGCTCGGAATCGCGCAGTTTCGTCGTAACCCACAGGTTTTTGCGCTGCTCACCTTCCGTGAATCCCGCATTGTTCAGCGCGCGACCCACGCCGGCCTCATTGTTGTACCCCGCCGCGCCGTCGATATGACGGTAGCCGGCTTCCAGCGCACTCTCCACTACGGGGGTAACGCCCTCATCGTCGATGCGCAGCACGCCCAAGCCGATTTGCGGAATCAGATTGCCGTCGTTCAATGTGACCATGGGGGTATGGAAGGTTTCCATGCGTTGTCCTTTCGAAGGCTGTGTTTCAGGCGATTATTCTCAACCGTTCTCATGCTTGTTCCAGCTTAGCCGCAGGTCGCCGCAATTCGGCCATATTTCGTGGCACATGCCTCGCATTGCGTCTTGGAACGGTTCGGACGCGCCGTTGCATGAGTCGCGCATATGCCGACAGATGATATGCGCGTACGTAACATAACCGCGCAGTCTCGTGCGCTATAACATTGCTCGGATAAGAGGGCGACGAACATGAACAGTACAGACGACGCGAACGATATGGACGGCATGGGAGGCATGGTCAATGCGGGTGCGACGGATGGCGTGGAATGCTGGGAAACGGCACGGGCGAATCACGATTTCTCTTCCCGCCACGGGCACGCGCTTGCCGGCATGCTTGGACCTGCTTTTGTGGCAGCCGTCGCCTACGTGGATCCCGGCAATGTGGCTGCGAATATCACATCCGGCGCGAGGTACGGATATCTGCTGGTGTGGGTGCTGGTACTCGCCAATTGTATGAGCGTGCTCATTCAATATCAGTCCGCAAAACTTGGTATCGTCACCGGAAAAAGTCTTCCCGAAATCCTGGGAGAACGACTTGGCGACGGCGGTCGATTCATGTTTTTCATGCAAGCGGAAGTCATTGCAATAGCGACTGATCTTGCGGAAGTAATTGGCGGCGCAATCGCACTGAAATTATTATTTGGACTTCCGCTTTTTATTGGTGGTTGCATAATCGGCATTATTTCTACGGTCTTGCTTATTTTTCAAAAGAGTGCCACGCATCATATTTTTGAAAAGCTGATTATTGCATTGCTGCTGGTGATTACTTTTGGATTTATTGCAGGCCTTTTTATTGATCCACCAAATCCTGCGCAAGTTTTACAAGGTCTTGTTCCGCATTTCAAAGGAACCGAAACGGTATTGATGGCAACTTCCATGCTGGGCGCCACGGTGATGCCGCACGCGATTTACCTGCATTCCACGCTGGTGAACGACCATTACGTGCCAGGAGAGCCCAAACCGAGCGTAAAGACCCTGCTACACGGAAGCAAAATAGACGTGTTCTGGGCATTATTACTTGCTGGATCGGTGAATCTTGCACTATTGATTCTTGCGGCGAATTCATTGCATGGCATGACCGGCACGGATACGATCGAGGGTGCGCAACAGGCCATTCAGCATGTGCTAGGTCCGGTGATCGGCACGATTTTCTCGGTCGGACTGCTGGCTTCCAGCCTGAGTTCCACGTCGGTCGGCACATATGCGGGCGCAGAAATCATGCATGGACTGTTGCGGATCAAAGCGCCGATGTGGGCATGCCGCGTGGTGACGCTCGTACCGGCGTTGGTGGTGTTGTGGTTTGCTAAGAATCCGACGGAAGCGCTGATCATAGGGCAAGTTGTGCTGTCGATCGGCATTCCATTTGCGATTATTCCGCTGATGAAATACACTCACGATCGATCATTAATGGGCGATTATGTGGATGGTCCGGTGAAATTCGCGATCAATATGGTAGTTGTTTCGCTGATTGTCGCACTTAACGTGATTCTTGTAATTCTCACGCTCTCCGGTCGTTCCTGACGTGGGTCCCATTTCGGTGTCCGCACAGTCGACCGGCGCAGCTGCGTCCGCACAGCCGCCTCGCGCAGTTGTCCGCCAGTCGACCGGCGCAGCTGCCCGCGCAGGAATTGCCGGAACACCGAGGTTGATTCGGGTCTGCACAACCTCGGTTCCGTGTCTGCATAAGTCTGATTTTGCGTCTGCACAAGTCCGGAATTGGCCCTGAAATCGGAGTTGCGCAGACGGAAAAACCTGCCAAACCGGCAATACGGGAATGAAAATCAAGAACAGATACCCCTAAAAAGGCATTTGGCAGGGAAACTGCACAAACATCGCGAGCTGCGTCGCGAAGCCAACGATACGAAATCAACAGCACAAAGGGCGATAGCGCGAAATCAACGGCACGAAAGCCGACGGCACGAAACCAACGGCGAGCTACACGCGCGTGGTGGCACGGGCGATCACGTGCGACTGGGTGGTGATGTAACTCGGCTCCAGCACACGCGTGCCGTCGATCCGGTCGAGAATGCGGCTGACCGCAGTCGGCGCAATCCAGTCGAGACAAGAATCCATGGTGGTCAGCGGAGGCTGGAAATATGCGGCTTCTTCAATATTGTCGAAGCCGATCACCTGCATCTGTTCAGGCACGGAAATGCCGTTCGCAGCCAAAGTGAACAGCGCACCCAACGCAAGCTGGTCATTGAACGCCACAATACCGTCGAATGGAATCCCGGAATCAATAAGCTGCTGCGTAATGCGAGCGCCGGAACCAATCGTCCAATCCTGCCCAGTGCTCATTACCAGTCGGGAATCGAATGCCGCTCCCCGCGCGGCGCACGCTTCGAGCACGCCGCGAAGTCGCAGTTGCGCATTGCCTTCCACTGCTTCACGCACGGAATCGATATGCTCCGGTTCGGTTCGCGATCCGACCACCGCGAGCCGGGTTGCGCCATGGTCGAACAGGTATTCGGCTGCGAGTCGGGCTTCCTGAATATCGTCGGGGGTAACGTGGTCGGCTTTGCCGTGTGTGGAACGCGCGCCCACGCATACGAGCGGATAGTCCACGTCCAAGTCCGCCGCTTCAAGGTTTTCGACTTCGGAGATCGACAGGATCATGCCGTCCGAGACGGTGGTGTTGAAGTTGCGCAGGAGTGATTGCGCTCCTTGTGCGGATCCTTCGGCGTAGGTGGTGACGTATACGGAGTAGCCGTAGCCGCGGGCCGCGTCGATTACGCGGTTGGCGAGCTCCGACAGGTATGGGGCGGTCAATGTTGGTACGGCGAGTGTGATGAAACCGGTTTTGCCGCGGTTGAGATTGCGCGCGGACACGTTCACGCGGTATCCGAGTCGGTCGATGACTTCCTGGACTTTTTCTCGCGTGGAGTCGGTCATACGGCCGGAATGGTTGATCACGTTGGATGCGGTTTTGAGTGAAACGCCTGCCTCTTCGGCCACGTCTCGTAGGGTGACGCGTTTTTTGTCCGGCTTCGGCTCCGGCTTTGACTCGCCCATGTTCGTCTCCGTGATTGTTGAATATGCCGGTAAAAAGTTTACCAGTTATGGCAAGCCCGCCATTCTTGAGTTTCAGAATGGCGGGCTCAGGTTGTGTGAGATTGTTGTGTTACGCAATCAATTGCGCGAAATTGCGCGAAATTATGCGGAATTATGCGCGCTTTACGACGAGTACGCCGTTGCGATGCACGGTGTAGCTGCCCGTCTGTTCCTCTGCTTCCGCTTGGAACAGGTAGATTGGTTCGCCTTCGATGCCCTGCAATGCGATTTCTTTCTTGCCGCGCGGCAGATAGAAATCGAAGGTTGCGTCGGCGGACTTGCGCACGGTGTGCAGTACGTCGGAATCGGTCGGATTGGCGACATTTGCGGAATCTTCCACGATATTCTCGCGCACGAATTCCGTAAGATCGGCGACGTTGAGATCGCAGCCGACGAAGTATGTTTCGCCGGAACCGTACGGATTGCGGGTGATTGCGGCGGTGCCGCCGAGTTCCCATTCGTCGGCTTCTTCACCTTCGTAGGTGGCTAATACCTGCGCGCGTTCGCCGTCGACGTTCACATCGTTCTGCCACAGGCGGGTGACCGCACCGGAGCTCAAACGAATTTCGGACGGTTCGCCTTCGGCTTCCGCGCCGAGAATGTTGAATTCCTCGCCGCGAATACCCAGCATTTCGCGCAGCAGGCCGTCTCCGGCTCCCGGGTATCCGCCGAGCCAGGTGTGGAAGTTTTCGTCGATCAGTCCGGTTGCGTAACCGATGACCACACGACCGCCGGCAGCTGCGAAATCGGCCAAACGCTGCGTATCTTCGGCGCTGAGCATGATCACGGTCGGCAGTACGACGGTCTTGTATGCGCTCCAATCGTATTTCAACGGCACAATGTCGGCACGGGTGCCGGCGTTGAGGAACGCACGGTACCAGTCGCGCACGTCATGCCAATGGTTGAGCTTCATGCTCGGCAGGGTTTCGGAGCGTGTGGCCCATTCGGATTCCGCGCTGAACAGGATCGCCGTATCGGACTGTTCCAGTTCGGCACCCTGCACGCCAGCGTCGCCGAGGGTTTTCAGCGCTGCGCCCAGTTCGCACACTTGACGGAACAGTTTGGTGTCTTCGCCCGCGTGGGGCACGAGTGCGGAGTGGAAGGATTCGGCTCCGAATGCGGAGGCACGCCACTGGAAGAAGTTGATGGCGTCGGCACCCATGGCCACATGCGCAATGGAGTCACGCACGGTTTCACCCTTGCGCTTGCGTGCGTTGAGCGGCTTCCACTGCACGGCCGAAGTGGAATGTTCCATCACATACCACGGCTTGCCGAGCGCGAGGGAATCCATCAAAGCGTCGGAGCAGAACAGTTCGTCGATATGCGATTCGCCCTCATGGAAGTAATGGTCGTTCGACACGAAATCGACTTCCTCGGCCCAGTCGGCGTAGTCCATGCAGCACTGGTCGGTGGAGACCATGAAGTTCGTGGTGAACGGCTTGTCGGGGCAGATTTCGGCGATGGCGTCGCGTTCGGCCTTATAGAAGTCGAGCAGCATATCGTTGCCGAAACGCTCGAAATCAAGCTTTTGACCGGGGTTCACCATGGAGTCGGCGCCCATGAAACGCGGGATGAGCACTTCGTGGAAACCGTTCATTTCCTGACCCCAGAAGGTGGTGCCCCACGCCTTGTTGAGGTTTTCGATGGTACCGTATTTGCGTTCGCACCACAGGCGGAAGGAATTGAGCGCGTTGTCGGAGTAATCGTAACGGTTGTTCCAGCCGTATTCGTTGCCCATATGCCATGCGGTGACGTACGGGTTGGTGCCGTAGCGTTCGGCCAGTTTGCGGCACAGGGTGAGCGCGTATTCCTTGAACACCGGGCTTGTCGGGCTCCAGGATTGGCGCGATCCCGCGTTGACGGGATGGCCGAATTTGTCTTGCGGCAGCACTTCCGGGTGCTTTTCGTACAGCCACAGCGGCGCGGTGGCGGTTGCGGAGGCCAGATCGACCGCGATGCCGGCTTTGCCGAGCTTGTCGATGATGCGGTCAAGCCAGCCGAAATCCCAACGGTTTTCTTCCGGCTGAATGCGATCCCAGCTGAAAATGGCCACGGCCACGGTATTGACACCGGCCTGTTTCATGAGGCGGACGTCTTCGTCCCACACGTCTTCCGACCACTGGTCGGGATTGTAATCACCGCCGTATGCGATGCCTTTGCCGTTGTCGGTCAGCAGTTCCGGCCATTTGAACGTGCGATGCATGGATTACTCCTTTGTGTGCGTATGGCATCCGCTATAACGCCGAGGATGCCAGCTCGACAGCTTCCCTTCGAAAGCTCTCGTAAAATCTTTTTATAAAATCTAGTATATATATTTACTAAGATATTTGAGATGGTCCCGGGGATGTCCACGATGACACCCCCGAGGTCTTATTTTTGTTCTTTTCGGACGATTGCCGAAAAATCGGTATGCGCTTTACCGAAATTTCAGCATGCGACCGTTGCGATCATTCCTTGACGGCGCCTGCGGCAAGGCCGGACTGCCAGTACTTCTGCAGGCACAGGAACGCGATGACCAACGGGACGATCGTGATCAACGAACCCGTGACCACCAGGTTCTGGATCGCCTGGCCGCCAGCGGTGCTCGCCTGGTCCTTCCACTGGTTCAGACCGATCGTGAGCGGATACCAGTTCGAATCCTTCAGCATGATCAACGGCAGGAAGTAGTTGTTCCACGTCGCCACGATCGTGAACAGGGCCGTCGTCACGATCCCCGGGGCGAGCAGCGGCAGGGATACCTGGAAGAACGTGCGGAACTCGCCGGCGCCGTCCACGCGGGCGGCTTCGAGCAGCTCGGTCGGCACGGCCTGGTCGGAGAAGATCCACATCAGGTACAGGCCGAACGTCGACACCAGGCTCGGGATGATCATGGCCCACGGGGTGTTCGTCAGGTTCAGCTTGGCGAACAGCAGGAACTGCGGCACGGCCAGGGCGATGCCCGGCACCGAGATGGCGCCGATGATCACCGCGAACACGGCCTTGCGTCCCGGGAAACGGAACTTCGCCAGGCCGTACCCGCCCATGATGGCGAGCAGGGTCGCGCCGCCGGCGCCCACGACCACGTACAGGATCGTGTTCAGGAACCAGCGTCCGAAGATGCCGTCCTGGTAGGTGAACACGGTCTTGATGTTGTCCCACAAAGCGAACGTGCGGCCGAAGCCCAGACCGAACGTGGACGTGAAGTCCGCCTGCGTCTTCGTGGCGTTGATCAGCAGGTACACGAACGGGAACAGGCAGTACACCGCGAACAGCGCGCACACGATGGTCAGCAGCGTGCTCCTGCGCGGGTTCGCCACGTTCGCGAAGCCGGACTTCGCAGCCCTCTTGCGCTCGGCCTTCTCGTCGCGCGCGACCCTCTTGAGGCGTTCCTTCTCGGTCTTTTTCGCGGCCTTCTCCTGGGCTTTGAGCTCCTGAGCGGTGAGCCTCTGCTCCGTGCCCGCGGCGATTGTTGCGTCACTCATTTTCGATGCTCCTTAGCGTTTCTTCCCCTATATGCGGATGGTTCGCGCCACCGGGCGTTACTTCATCTGCTCCTTCATGCTGTTGAGCTGCACCGCGTACGCGATCGCCATCGTGATCACGGCCATCGTGATCGCCAGGGCGGCGGCGTAGTTCGACTGGTTGCCCGCGAAGCTCAGGTTGTACGCGTACATGTTCGGCGTGTAGTACGTGGTGATCGCGTTGCCCGGCACCATGTTCTGCAGGATGCTCGGCTCGTTGAACAGCTGGAACGAGCCGATGATCGAGAAGATCACCGTGATCGCGAGCGAGCCCTTCAGTTCCGGCAGCTTGATGGACTTGACGATCTGCCACTCGGACGCCCCGTCGATCGAGGCGGCCTCGTACAGCGAATGCGGGATCGTGGACAGCGAGCTGTAGAAGATCAGCATGTTGTAGCCCGTGAACTCCCACGTCACGATGTTGCCGATCGAAGCGAGCAGCACGTTCGGGCTCAGCACGTCGAGGTTCGTGCCCAGCCAGTCGTTCAGCGAGCCGACCAGACCGTACTTCGCGCCATACATGAAGCCCCACACCAAAGTCGACACCACGGCCGGCACCGCGTACGGCAGGAACGTGGAGATGCGGAAGAACTTCGCGCCGTGCAGCTTCATGGAATCCAACGCCAGGGCCATCGCCGCCGACAGGAACAGCATGACCGGCACCTGCACGCAGGTGAACAGCGCGACCCTGCCGACCGAGCTCCAGAACTGCTGGTCGTGGAACAGACGAATGTAGTTGCTGATTCCCACGAACTTCGTGCCGCCGATCATCTGCTTCTGGAAGAAGCTGATGTAGATCGCGTACAGAATCGGGATCACGAACACGAACACGAACACCAACGCGAACGGCCACATGAACTTCCAACCACGCCAATCCGCACGGTGACGGTTGACGCGAACCTGGTCCGCAGGCGTATGCAGCGCATCCGCCGCGACTGCTGCTTGCTGAGACATGCTTTCTTCTTTCTGTATGCTTTTTGCTCTATTGATCGCACAACCATGTGCAATTGTTAATCCGCAAAATCTTTTATTGTTTGAATTACAGGATTGCTATTTTTTTGAAATCTTTTTCTATTGTAAGATTTCGTTTTTAAAATTATTTTTACGAAGTGAGGCAGGCGGGTCACGTCAGACGATTCCCACCTGCCGTCGATCTTCATGGTTGCGATGGTGCGTTGCGTATGTCGGATCGCATTATCGCGTTTTTCGTTGTGCCGCACGGCAGCGGCTGGGCGCCGTCAGTCCTTGCTGGTGACGGTGTAGCCCTGCTGGTTGCCGTGATCGGTGAGCGCCTTGCTGTAGTTGACGAAGGCTTCCTCCAGAGTGATGTCCTCGCTGTAGGCCTTGGAGATCTGATCGCCGAAGGTGGACTGCGCGTACGGGTTGTACGGCAGGTACTGGAAGGCGGAGACCTTGCGCTGGGCGGCTTCGGAGAGAATCTCGTTCACGTTCTGGCCGCCGAAGTAGTCGTTGACCTTCTTGTTGGCTTCAGTGTTCGGATCGGTGAAGGAGTCGGAGGAGAGGATCTTCTTCAGGCTCGGGAAGGTGCCGGTGTCGGCCATGGTCTGGGCGCCGTCGCCGTGGGTCAAGTATTCGACGAACTTGTAGGCCGCGGCCTGCTGCTTGGACTGGGAGACGACCGCGAGTGCGGAGCCACCGTCTTCAGCGGAGACCTCGTCACCTTCGTTCCACTGCGGGAGCTGGGCCACGCGCCAGTTGCCGGCCTGGTCAGGAGCGCCGTTCATGAGGTTAACCGGCATCCATGCGCCGATGGTGAGAGTGGCGATGTCGCCTTCGTTGAGCGCACGGTTCCAGTCGTCGGACCAGTTGGCGATCTTGGTGTCGACGAGGTCTTCGTCGATGAGCTTCTGCTGGAATTCGATGTACTTCTTCATGCCGGAATCCTTGGTCATGTCAATGGTGATGTTCTCGCCATCAACCTTCCACGGCTGCGCACCGGCCTGCCATGCCTGGGCGGTGAAGGGCTGGTATTCCATGGAGGAGCCGGAATTGTTGGTCATGTAGGCGCCGATGGCCTTGACCTTCTTGGCTGCCTCGTAATAATCGTCCCAAGTCTTGATCTGGGAGCCGTCGACGCCGGCCTTCTTGAGCACGGCATCGTTGTAGAAGAAGACTTCCGGGCCGGAATCAATCGGCAGCGCATACGGCTTGCCATCATACTGTAGCTTGCTCCACGGGCCTGCGGAGAAGTCGTCTTCGAGCTTGTCGGCACCGTAGGCGGTGAGGTCAACGAGGTCGCCGGTAACCGCGAACTGGGTGACGGTCGGGTCTTCCAGCATGACCACGTCGGGGGCACCCTTGCCTGCCGCGACGGCGTTGCTCAGTGCGGTCTGGGTGTCGGATGCGGTGCCGGTGTTGTTGAATTTGACGGTGATTCCGGGATTGGCCTTTTCGAAGTCGGCGATCAGGGCCTTCATGGTGTTGCCGGTGTCCCAGCCCCAGAAAACGAGATCCGCCTTGTCTGCGTCTCCGGCGTTGGCCTTGGCGTCGTTGCCGCCGTCGCTGCCACCGCAGGCCGCGAGGCTGGCGAGGGTTGCCACTGCTGCTACCGCTGCGAGAGCCTTCTTCATGTTGCGCATGTTCTTTTCCCTTTCTGCCATCCGCTTCGCATGCTGATTGCATGTCGGTCGCATATGTTTCGGAACATCCGCCGCGGAATGCACATGCCGTGCTTTCCACTTGGTGATGTTTGTATGTTCGCGACCTGCCAAACAATACCCCCGTGGTGATGTTTGGACTGGTAGGATGGCTTTGTTTCCTTTCTGATACAACCGTGTACCATTAGCTCCGATGATACACGGTTGTATCAAGGTGTCAAGCAAACCGGTTCGATAGCCCCCCTGCAACTGTTGTGCGCTATTGAAGCGCCAACGAAATCATCGGCGTTTCGCACAAACAGAATGACATCGTTTGCACAATAATCTGCGATTGTCCGCGCATCTCAACCAAAAAATGGATCGCAAGAAAGCTACCTCACAAGAGAAAACATATAAAGAACATATAAAAAGGAGGTCTGCGAATCGCAAACCTCCCAAAACAACGCATACGACGAAGAGACGGACTCCGCACCGCTCGATGAGCCTACAAACTGAGGAACAGCTCGTGAATGCGGGTATCGTCGGTCAGTTCGGGGTGGAACGCCGTAGCGAGAATCTTGCCCTGACGCAAACCGACCACATTGCCGTCGACCGACGTTTCGACCGTGGCCCGCTCGCCGACCTCGGCAACGAACGGTCCGCGAATGAACACCAGAGGGAAATCCTTGAGCACCACCGACGTATCCGAAGCCTCGGAAGTCCCCTCCTCACCAGCAGCCGCGGAAATCGCAGAAGAGACAGACTCCCCCGACGCAACCACCACAGCATCCGCATCGTCGGAAGCGCCGAAATCGGCGGACGCAGCGAACGAACCAAGCTGACGTCCATACGCATTGCGGCGCACGACCGCATCCAACGCGCCAAAATAGACGTTCTCGTCGTTATCGAGACGACGAGCGAGCAAAATCATGCCCGCGCAGGTGCCGAATACCGGCTTTCCAGCGGCGATATGCGCGGCGATCGGATCGAACAAGCCGGTCGAACGCAGCAATTTGCCCTGCGTGGTGCTTTCGCCGCCAGGCAGAATCACGCGGTCGATCGAATCGTCGAAATCCTCGGCGGCACGCAGCAGTTTCCACGGCGCACCAAGCCGATCCAGCATCGCCGCATGCTCGGCGAACGCGCCTTGCACCGCAAGGATGCCGGTCACGCCATGCTGCGCGGAAGCCGCACCTTCGGCAACGTCAGTCGATTCTTCCTTCGAAATGTATTCAACGGCAACAACCATCGGATCTCCTTACCCAAACCATCGCGAATCATGCGAAACGGGCTGCGCGCGGCGCATCGAACAGACATGCCGACAGCCGCGCACAGCGCACAGCGCACGAAATGACAGCGCAATCACTCGCCGCGAGCGGCCATGATGGTTTCGATCTCGTCTTCGTTGATGCCGACCATGGCCTCGCCGAGGTTCTCGGAAAGGCGTGCGAGCAGGTCGGCGTCCTGCCAATTGGCGGTGGCCTGCACGATGGCGGCGGCACGCTTGGCCGGGTCTCCGGACTTGAAGATGCCGGAACCGACGAACACACCTTCGGCACCCAGTTCCATCATGAGCGCGGCATCGGCCGGAGTGGCCACGCCACCGGCGGCGAAGTTGACGACCGGCAGACGACCGTTGTCGTGCACATACTTGGCGAGATCGTACGGCACGGCCAGCTGCTTGGCGGCCTCATACACCTCGTCGTCGCGAAGGGAGACGAGCTCGCGGATCTGCTTGTTCATGGTGCGCATGTGGCGCACGGCCTGGATCACGTCGCCGGTGCCCGGCTCGCCCTTGGTGCGGATCATGGAAGCGCCCTCGGCGATACGGCGCAGCGCCTCGCCCAGGTTCTTCGCGCCGCACACGAACGGCACGTCGAACTGGTTCTTGTCGATGTGGTACACGTCGTCGGCGGGACTCAGCACTTCGGATTCGTCGATGTAGTCGATTTCGATGGCCTGCAGAATGCGGGCTTCGGCAACATGGCCGATACGAACCTTTGCCATGACCGGAATGGACACGGCTTCCTGAATGCCCTTGATCATGGCCGGATCGCTCATGCGGGAAACGCCGCCGGCAGCACGAATATCGGCCGGAATACGCTCGAGAGCCATCACCGCGCATGCGCCCGCGTCCTGTGCGATCTTCGCCTGCTCCGGGGTGGTGACGTCCATGATCACGCCACCCTTGAGCATCTGCGCCAGATTCTTGTTCAGTTCGTTCCTGTTGTTGGCCATCGCCAGCCTTTCGTCGAATCGTATTCCACCCTGCTGCAGAGCGGATATCTCTTGACACAGATACTAACGATTTTTCGTTACAAAATCATGTGAACTGAATATTTGCACGTCTTAAAAAGTTGCTTTTCTTAAATTCTGACTATCATTTTCATGATTGTTTCATTTTCTTACGATTTCGATTCTGCCGACGATTCCGCAATTTCATTCGCTTTTCTTGCCTGATATGCGCCATTCGCTTTCGATTCGCGCGCACGGCTCCTTTCGACCGCACTTTCGATGCACGCTATAAGAAATACGAATGACGCATGATTTTCATACGACCACATTGCGGACGGGGGTGCAGATGGATTCGCGTATTGCGCACTACATACGCAGTATGCGATCAGCGATGCGCATGGTGGAATCGCGGTGCGACACCAGCACGACGGCGCTCCCCCGCTCGGCAAGATCATTGATCGACCCGAGAATCACCGACTCGTTATAGGCGTCAAGACGGCTCGTCGGCTCGTCGAACAGCACCAAATCGGCGTCGCGAAGGAACATGCGGGCCAATCCGATGCGTTGCTTCTCACCCTCCGAAAGGCGGCCACCCAGCTCGCCGACCCGCGTATCCAAGCCGTTCGGCAGCGCATCGACCAGTTCGAGCGCGGACGCCTTGGCGAGGGCTTCGCGCAATACGGAATCGGGAATGTCGTGCGCGAGGTCCGAATCGGGGGAATCAGCGGAATCACCGCCAGCATGACTGCTGGAATTACTACAGAAATTACTACCAGAATTACTGCCAGAATCCGAAAAATCGGCGTCATTGCAGGCAATAGCGAGATTTTCGCGAATCGTTCCGTCGAACAGATACGTCTCCTGTCCCATCATCGTCTGCACGCGCCGACGCCATCCGGCGTCAACCTGCGGCAATGGAACATCCGACAGCGAAATCGTGCCGGAATCCGGATCCCAGTAGCGCATCAGCAGTTTCAACATCGTTGATTTTCCACGCCCGGACGGGCCTTGAATACCGAGAATGCCCTGCCGTGAAACATCGAGTGAAACATGGTCGAGCACCGGTTGCGAGGCGATGCCGGCACCTTGTTCGCCGGAGGATTGCGCTTCCGCGGGGCGTGCCGGACTCATGCCAGTCGCATGCTCCGACCGCCCGTTTGGCGTGCGTTCGCCGGAAATACGGGCGCCGGATCCATAGCCGAATGTGACATCGCGCATTGTCATGCCCTGATATTCCGGGCGTTCGCTCCCCTGCTCGACCACAGCGGGAGCCTCATCCATCAACGCGAACAGGCGGCGTGCCGAAGCAAACGTTTGCGTCAGATTCGCCGGCAACGCACTCAACGCAAGCGTCGGCCCAAACGAGCTGGCGAGCAGCACGAAAGCCGCAACCAACGCTGGGACGTTCGATCCCACGGAACCCATCCACATCAGGCCTTCCGACATATCGGCGGCAGTGGAAACCGCAGTGCACAACGTCATCGCAAGGAAAGCCGCAATCGCCGTGAACAGCATCACCAATACCGCGCCAAATCCTGCAAAATCGCCATTTTTCACGCTCAGACGCACACGTTTGACCCACAGCGAGCGCGTGCGACGCTGAATGGACGCAAGCCGGGCATCGCCTTGGCCGAAGCGGATGATTTCGCCGATGCCACGCATGTCGTCAAGCATTTCGTCATCGAGGGCGGACGACTCCTTGCGCAGTTCCGGACCGATGCCGCGCACCGCGGATGCAAAGAGTTTCGGCAGTATGACGCCGATAATGAGGTGCGCGATGATGAGCGTCGCCGCGAGGGGCGGACTGAGGGTGAGTAGCGCGAGCGCGTAGACGACGGTAGTCACGATGGCGATGACGACCGGGCTGATGGTGTGTGCGAAGAAGATTTCCAGCAGTTCCACGTCGGTGGTGACCAGTGCGATCAGGTCGCCTTTGCCTTTGCCTGCAAGCTTGGCGGGGGCGAGACGGCGCAGGGCCGCGAAGGCTTTCGCACGGAATAACGCAAGCAGACGGAACGCCACGTTATGGTTCATGAACTGTTCGGCGTAACGCATGCCGCCGCGGATCAGCGCGCATACGGCCATGGCTGCGAGCGCCGCGGGAACGCTGAGGTTCCAGACCGGCGAGCCGACTGCAGCGAAGGCCGCCGCGATGCCGAACACCGGCAGGAAAGTGGCGGCGAGATGGCCGAGCGTGCCGCAGACGCACGCGACGATCATGTACTTGCGCTGCGGCCCAACCTCTTTGAGCAAACGCGCAATCACCCGCACCGTCGGCATTGCCTTCGCGTCCGATTCTGCCGAATCGGACATCCGAACGCCCGTTTTCGCACCCTGTGCGTCCGTTTCTGCAGAATCGGACATCCGAGACGTAGTTTCGGCACGCTGCGTGACCGATTCGGGAGAATCGGACAACTGAGCGGTGTTTTTAGTGAATTGGTTGTCCGTTTCTGCAGAATCGGACACTTGGAGACCCATTTCCACACGCTGCGTGACTGATTCTGCAGAATCGGACGCTTTAAGTGCGTGGGATGCAGAGGTGGAATGAGTTGCGTTATTGCGTAGACCTATGTTTTCCACGGTTTGTTGGGCGTGGAACAGTTTGGCGTACGTGCCGTTGGCACGCATGAGTTCCACATGCGTGCCTTGTTCCGCCACGCGCCCGCGTTCGAATACCACCACATGGTCGGCGTCGGCTGCATTCGCCATGCGGTGCGTCACCATGATCACGGTTTTGCCCCGATCCGCAAGCGCCCGAATGGTTTGCAGAATCAGGGTTTCGCTTTCCACATCGACGCTGCTGGTGGCTTCGTCGAAAATGTAGACGGCAGGCTCCCGCAGCAATGCGCGCGCAATGGCGATGCGCTGCTTCTGCCCTCCCGACAGGTTGCTTGCGCCCTGTTCGATGGCCAGGTCAAGTTCTTGCGATTGCGCACGCACGAAATCGCTGATATGCGCCGCTTCCAGCGCTTGCCACAGTTCGCTTTCGGTGGCATCCGGCTTGGCCATCAGCAGATTGTCACGCAACGTTCCTGCAAAAAGGTGGCTTTGCGCCGCCACTATGGCGATTTCCCTCGTAAGGGATTCGATGGAAAGATCGTTGATTTGGTACCGTTGCGTCGAGTTGTTTCCTGTGTTTCCGGATTGCAGCCACATACATCCTTCATATCCGGAAAGATTTCCGGAGAGCAGTTCGACGGCGGTGGATTTGCCGGATCCGGACGGACCGACGATGGCGGTCACCTGCCCGCGCCGCGCAGTGAAAGAGACGCCATGCAATGCGACGACCGAACCATCATCATCTTTCGACATGCCTGTTTTTCCAGCACCAACCACACCGGACTTTCCCCCGATTTGTCCAGTTTTTCCAGTTTCCATATCCGCCGTCACAGCCGTATCCGCAGCCACACTCACAGCCGCCGCAGCATCCGTATTCACGTCCACATATCGGAACGACACGTCATCAAAGCACACGTCCACACCGTTATCAGAAGCGCCGAATTCCGGCATTTCCTGCATCCCATGCGCAGGAATCGGCGTATCAAGCAATGCGAAAATACGCTTGGTCGAAGTCATGCCGTTCATCGCAACATGGAAGAACGACCCCAATTGGCGCAGCGGAATGAAGAAATCCGCGGAAAGAAGCACTATCAGCAGCACGCCGGCAAGCGGCAATGCGGCACCACTCGCATACTGCCAGATCGATACGCCCACGCCGGCCGCGGCACCCCCGTATGCGACGACGTCCATGGCGGTGAGCGAGCGCAGCTGAATTTGCAGAACATTCATGGTCATTACGCGGAATTGTTCCGCTTGCTCGCCCATTTTCTTGGCGGCATGCGCATCCGCGTCAAAAGTTTTCAGCGTTTCAAGACCTTGTACATTGTCAAGAAACACAGATCCCATGTCGGTGTATTTTCCCCAATATTTTTTGAATACTCGGGCTGCGCGCATTGCGACCATGCCAACAATCAATACAATCAAAGGCGCGCATACAAGCAATGTAACAGCCGTCGGCATATTAATCGGCGCAACTATAAAAAATAATGTTACCGGTGCGAGAATCGCATAAAACAGTTGCGGTAGGAATAATTCGAAGAAGCTTTGGATTTGTTCGATGCCTTCACCGGCAGATTGCACCACGTCGGCAGTGCTGATATGTTGCGAATATGATGGTCCGATCGCAAGCATTTTATTAAAAAGCTGTTCACGTAACGCGAGTTTGACACGCTCAGCCGCTTCCGCGCCGAAATAGGCCGCTGCGCGCATCATCAGAAAACGCAGTACCGCACAGACCACGATCGCCAGCACGCATCCGACGTATGTTTCCGCACTGAATCCGCCGTAGCCAAAGCCGATGAACAGGCGGGAAATCAGGCCACTATCACCCATGGAGAACATGGGGTCGAACGCCGATTCCACCACGGCAAGCGCCGGCGAAAGCATGACCACCACCGTCACCACGAACACGACGTTGGCCAGCAGTCCGACCCATTGGCAGAGCACTTTCGCCGCAACCAACCGCCCCACGCCGGGAGCGAGGGAAAACAGCCTCTTGTCAAACATAAACACCTTCCGTCCAATGAGCGCACTCGCGTTGCCAGCTCGCCTACGGCCCAAAGCGCAATCGCCATGCATCCAACAAACGAATCGCAACAGGCCAATACGGGAAAACCGGTGCGTGGCAAACCGTTTTCAGCCTATCCAAGGCAGCTCGCAATCGTCAAGGGCGCATTGCATACAGCGAACCGTCGCAATCGAATTGCCATAATCGACCTCAAATCAGCAACGTTGAAAAGAGAAAGGCTGGATGTTCGCCGTTGAGCAGGCAGCCCTCTGACGCAAGGGGTAAATTGCGTCACTCGTGAGTGTACTCGATAAAAAACGCTCGCACCACCATTTCTTCGCATTTCGCTGGTTTTACGGTCCTTTCGGGGATATATGGGAAGCATGGCGACTCCCCCGCAACCGTTACGTCAAGCCTTTTTTTCGAACGGATACAGCGCGACACCAAACACTTGATTTTTGACGGAATAGCACCATTTGTCAGTTCATACAAAGTTGATGAAATATTTCTTGTCGCTTCTCACAATGCAGACTTACGGCCCCGTAACTTAGAATGTGCAAGGTGCGCAAGGGGTAGGAAACGCGGACACACGGTTTGTATCGCTCCCGCACGCATCACAAGCAGAAATACGCGGAAACAACGCAAAAACCGCGAGAAAGAGAACGCTTCATGCTCACCGAGTACACCACCCCGGGCGAATCCGTTGAGGTGCGCGACGACGAATCCATCTATTCCCTGCTTACTGGACGCATAGCGCGCACTGGCGAAGATACCGTGATCGCGGAACACAAAACCGCCCCCGGCCAATGGACGAAGGTCACTACCGGCGAATTCCACAATGCCGTGCTCGCCGCCGCAAAAGGCCTCATCGCATTCGGCATCAACAAGGGCGATGCCGTCACCATCTTCTCCACCACCCGCTACGAGTGGGGCGTGCTCGACTTCGCACTGGCCGCCATCGGCGCGGTGAACGTGCCGATCTACGACACTGATTCCGCGGCGCAGGCCGAGCGTATCCTCAACGATTCGGATGTGAAACTGGCCATCGCCGACAATCGCGAGCGCTTCGACCGTCTCGACTCCGTAATCGACCGCTGCCCGTCTCTCAAGCACATTCTGATGCTCGATTCCAACGCCATGGGCGCGTTGGAAGGCTTGGGCGTCACCGTGTCCGACGAGGAGCTGGAAGCGCGCATCGATTCGGTGCATGCAGACGATCTGGCCACCATCGTGTACACGTCCGGTTCGACGGGAGCTCCAAAGGGTGCCGAGCTTTCGCACCGCAATTTCATATCGATCACGCGCGCAGGCAGTCTGGCGTTGCATGAGATCGTTCTCGAAGATCATCCGCGACTGCTTCTCTTCCTGCCGCTCGCCCACTGTTTCGCACGGTTCATCCAGTACGCGTCGATTGCTTCCGACGACGGCGTGGTTGGTTATCTGCCGGACACAAAGACGCTGCTGCCCGATTTGCGTTCCTTCGAACCGACATATCTGCTGGGCGTACCACGAGTGTTCGAGAAGGTGTATAACGCGGCCTCCCGCAAGGCCGGCACGGGTTGGAAGGGACGCCTGTTCCTCAAGGCTGCCGAAGCCGCACGCGATTGGTCGCGCATGCAGCAGGCCGGCGAACGCCCGACCGCCAAGCAGATCGCGCAGCATCTTTCGTATGAGGCTTCCGTATACCGTACCGTGCGTAGCGCTCTCGGCCCGCGCATCCGCTACGTGGCATGCGGTGGTGCTCCTCTGGACGTGTCTCTGGCGCATTTCTTCAACGGTATCGGCCTGCCGATGATTCAGGGTTACGGTATGACGGAAACCGCTGCGCCGTTCGCCGCGACCCGCGTCACCGACAATGTGATCGGCACTGTCGGCCAACCGGCTCCGGGATCGTCTGTGCGCATTTCCGATGATGGCGAACTTCAGGTGAAGGGCCCGAACGTGTTCAGGGGCTACCACAACCTGCCTGAGAAGACGGCGGAAGCGTTCACCGAGGATGGGTGGCTGAAAACGGGTGATTTGGCGTCGATTGACGACGAGGGACGTATTACGATCACCGGCCGTAAGAAGGACATCATCATCACCGCCGGCGGCAAGAACGTTTCTCCGATTCCGATGGAGCAGGAGATTGTGAAATGTCCGATTGTGGAGCATGTGGTAGTTGTCGGCGACAATCGTCCGTTCATCGGTGCGCTGATCACGTTGGATCCGGAAGGATTGGAGGCTTGGCTGCCTTCCATTGGACTGTCTGCCGATACGCCGTTGGATCGCGTGGCTGCGACCGCCGCCGTTCACGACGAAATCCAGAAGTACGTCGACAAGGCGAACGCGACCGTTTCCCGCGCCGAATCCGTACGTAAGTTCGTAGTGCTGGATACCCAGTTCACGCAGGAAAACAAGTGCCTGACCCCGTCGCTGAAAGTGGTGCGTCCGGCAGTGAACCGCGTGTTCGCACAGGTGATCGATCAGCAGCTGTACTCCGGCAAGCGCTGAATCGCATAATACATAAAAGCGTGGGGTACGAGAGAATACAAACGTTCTCTCGCACCCCACGCTTTTGTTCTGTCCGTACAACTTTCAAGGAATACAAACGAGCGCCGGTGATCGGAAGCGATCCGACCCGCCGGCGCTCATATGGCAGAGATTAGTGATGAATCCAGAATGGCTAACGACACTCCATCAGCCATTGTCAGTAAAGCGACAATCAGTGACGGTTCCGTCAGTGCATAACGCGTGCGGTAACGGTGCGACAGAAGGCGAAGGCGTACGAGGGTACGTCGAGTCTTCTGCCGTGCCGTTAACGCTCCGTTATGTCAGTGACGGTTGTTGAGGCGGTGGTACATTTCGGAGATCTCAAGGTCGCGCTCGAATTCTGCGGCCTTGGTGTTCGCGTCGATGGTGGCGAGTTCGACACCGGCGATGCGGGCGAAGTCTTCCCAAGCCTCGCGACCGACGGAGGTGGTCATGCAGGTGTGGTGGGAGGCGCCGGAACGCAGCCAGCACTCGGCGGAGGTCTTGAGGTCCGGCTGCGGCTTCCACAGACCACGGGCGCACGGCAACTGCTTGAGCTCTCCGAGCGGCTCGACCACGTTGACCAGGTTCATGGTCAGGCGGAAACGCTCGCGCACGTCAGACATGGACACGACGACGGCGTCCTTCTTCGGGGCGACGGTGAAGACCAGGCGCACCGGATCGGCCTTGCCACCGATGCCGAGCGGGTGGATTTCCAGCTTCGGCTTGGCGATGGTGCCGACGGACGGGGAGACTTCGAGCATGTGGGAGCCCATGATCATCTCGTTGCCCGGGGTGAAGTTGTAGGAGTAGTCTTCCATGAGGGAAGCGCCACCTTCGAGGCCGTAGCCCATCACTGCGCCGATGCGCACGAGCACTGCGGTCTTCCAGTCGCCTTCGGCGGAGAAGCCGAAGCCGTACTCGGACGGGAAGCGCTGCGGGCCAACGCCCGGCAGCTGCGGGAGAGCACCCAAGTCTTCGAAGTTGTCAACGCCGGCGGTGCAGCCATTGGCGCGCATCATGTTGACCATGGCGGCTTCTTCCTTGGCCGCGATGAACAGGGAATCGTACTTGGCGTCGAGCAGAGCCGGATCAACGTCGTACTTAACCTTGTAGTCTTCGATGATGCTCTTGACCTGATCGTCCTTGACGGCTTCGTAGGCTGCGACGAGCTCGTTGACGGCCCAAGTGTTGATGGATGCGCCGAACACGCGCTCGGCTTCGGTCTTGTCGCCTTCGGTGACGGCCACGTTGCGCATGTTGTCGCCCCAACGCATGACCTTCATGTTGTTGGAAGCATCCCAGCCGGCGCAGGCGCGTGCCCAGGTGCCGATTTCTTCGGCAACGGCCGGATCGGTGTAGTGGCCGACCACGATCTTGCGGTTGATGCCCAGACGGGTCAGGATGTAACCGAACTCACGGTCGCCGTGTGCGGCCTGGTTCAGGTTCATGAAGTCCATGTCGATGGTTTCCCACGGGATTTCGAAGTGGTGCTGCGTGTTGAGCTGCAGCAGCGGCTTGGTGAGCACTTCGAGGCCGCGGATCCACATCTTGGCCGGGGAGAAGGTGTGGCACCAGGTGATCACGCCGATGACGTTCGGGTTGGCGGAGGCTTCGACCATGAAGGCCTTGACGCCGTCGGAGGACTTCAGGGTCGGCTTAAGCACCACCTTGACCGGAATCTTGCCGGTTGCGTTGAGCGCGTCGACGATTTCGCCGGACTGCTCGGCCACCTGACGCAGCGCTTCTTCGCCGTACAGATCCTGGGATCCGACGCCGAACCAGACTTCCTTGCCTTCAAACGGGTTTTCCATTGCCATGTGATTGTTCCTTTACTTCGTTGTTTATGGAGTTTTTAATTATTTATTGCGATTGCGAACTCGCGCTTCGCGTTGTTCTGTTGCGTAGCGCGAGTTCGTACGATTGTGAAATTATGTAGGATTACGGAATCGTAGGATTGCAGCTCAGTGCTGGCCGTAGACGTTGGTGTAACGATCGTTCAGCTTCGCGATATCCTCATCCGAAATCGGAATGATCTCACCCAACTGCCTCGCCGCCCACATCGTATGAGCGACCTCCTCCGTCATCGCCGCGGCCTTCACCGCCGACTCCGCGTCCTTGCCGATGGTGAACGGACCATGGTTCTGCATCAGCACCGCAGGAGACTTCGGATACTCCCTGAGCGTCTCGACCACGCCCTCGCCGATCGCCTCGGAACCGATCAGACGGAACGGACCCACCGGAACAGGACCGCCGAACTCGTCGCCCATCATCGTCAGACCGCACGGAATGTTCTGCCCCGTCGCCGCCCACGCCGTCGCATACGTCGAATGCGTATGCACCACGCCGTACACGTCCGGCATATGACGGTAGATGTACGCATGCGACGCCGTATCGGAGGAAGGAGCCTCCGAACCGTCCACCACGTTGCCGTCCAGATCGCACACCACCATGCTCGACGGCGTCAGGTACTCGTAACGCAGGCCCGACGGCTTGATCACCATCAGATCCGCCGTATGCAGACGCTGCGACACGTTGCCAGCCGTCCACACCACCAGGTTCCACTTGATCAGCTGCTCGTGCAAGGTCGCCACGACCTCGCGCACCTGCTTGACCTCGGCACGAACCTCAGGACCATAATCAGCCAAAGTAGCCATAATCATTTCCTTTCAAATTGAAATAAGTTTTTAAAATATTTATTTACTTGGTTTCCAGCGGAATGCTTTCGATTGCAACATGCTCAATCGGCAGTCCCTTGCGGAAGCGATCGAAGAATTCCTCGAATCCTGCGACATCGCCTTCATCCGGATTTTCCGTGGTCGAAGCGGCATCGGCGAACACACGAGCGTCAAGGAATTCGTCGAGCGGCTGGTCGGCGTGCCACAGGTAGTCGGCAAGCACGGCCATGCCCCATGCGCCGCCTTCGGCTGCGGTGGACATCACCTTGATCGGCGTATCGAATGCGGCTGCGAGAATCTTCTGGGCGACCTTCGGGGTGGTGAAGATGCCACCGTGGCCGACGAGGGAGTCAACGGCAACGCCTTCGTCCTTGGTCATCACATCCATGCCGATCTTCACCGGGGAGAATGCGCTGAACAGCTGGGCGCGCATGAAGTTGCCGAGGCTCATGCGGGCTTCCGGACCGCGCGCGAACAGCGGGCGGCCTTCGGGCAGTCCTGCGAGGAATTCGCCGGAGCGGAACGGGTAGTTGATGAGTCCGCCGCAGTTGGAGTCAACGTCGTCCGCGATGGCGGCGCGGAACAGCGTGCCATACAGGGTGCCGGCGTCGACCGGAGTGCCGATTGCAGCTGCGAACTGTCCGAACAGACCAACCCATGCGTTGAGGTCGGAGGTGAAGTTGTTGGCGTGGCTCATGCCTGCGAGATCGCCTGCCGGAGTGGTGACGAGGTCCACTTCCGGGTGCAGGCGTTCCAGCTTGCGTTCGAGCACGACCATGGCGAAGATGGAGGTGCCGGCGGAAACGTTACCGGTGCGCACACGCACGGAGTTGGTGGCCACCATGCCGGTGCCCGCGTCACCCTCCGGCGGGGCGAAGGTAATGCCCGGCTGCAGCGTGCCGGTCGGGTCGAGCAGCTTGGCGCCCTCCTCGGTCAGCGTTCCAGCAGGAGTGCCGGCGACCAGCGGCTCCGGCAGCAGGTCGGCAAGCTTCCACGGCTGGGCTGCGACTTCCGGAATCGCATTGAACTTCTCAATGAATTCGGTTTCGTAGGTGTGCGTGGTAGGGTCGATCGGGAACATGCCGGATGCGTCGCCAACGCCGAGCACCTTCTTGCCGGTGAGCTTCCAGTGCACGTAGCCGGCGAGGGTGGTGAAGAAATCGACCTTGCCGATGTGCTCTTCGTTGTTGAGCACGGCCTGGTACAGGTGTGCGATGGACCAGCGTTCCGGAATGTTGTACTGGAACAGTTCGGAAAGCTTCTCGTGTGCTTCGGAAGTGTTGGTGTTCTGCCAGGTGCGGAACGGCACCAGCAGTTCGCCATCTTTGCCGAAGGCGAGGTAGCCGTGCATCATGGCGGAGAAGCCGATGCGTCCCACGCGGGTGAGCTTTTCGCCGTAAGCGTTTTCGACATCTTCGGCGAGCGCCGCGTATGCGGTCTGCAGCCCGGTCCAGATTTCTTCCTGCGAATAGCTCCACAGGCCGTCTTCCAAGTGGCTGGCCCAGCCGTAGTCGCCGGCTGCGATGGTGGTGTACGTGTCGTCGATGAGCACGGCCTTGATTCGGGTGGAGCCGAATTCGATGCCCAGACTCGTCTTGCCAGCGCGGATTTTCTCGGCGGTCAGCGCGATGCGATCGTCAAGTCCCTGCTCTTGCGCCATAGTTTCAAACTCCTTGCATCCGAGCGCCTCACAACCACATTGTCGACGGAATGTTAGCGCTCACTGTTAACGCTCACTATTCTAAACAGAAAGTGGCGACTATACAAGTTCGACGTGTCACGCAATCGTCAACGTACTACCGGCAGATCGTCAGCCGATTTTCTTGATATACCGGCATTACGAAATCCGGCAATCGCAGCACATGCGGCAAAAAGAGATACGAGAATCACAAGAAATACAAAAATCGCAGGAAATATTCAGCGACGGCTGGCGGTGCCCAAAGAAGTGCGGCCGATCACCTTCGCGGGAATCAGGCCGACGCCATGCTGCGACGAGGCGAACGAATTCTCATCGCCCTCCCCCAGCAAAAACAGCGTCTCACGCATGGCGGCAACGCCAAGCTGTTCAAAATCCGGGCGAACCGTGGCCAGCGGCGGGTACATGTTGTCCATGGCGGGCATGTCGTCGAAACCGACCAAGCTCACATCCTGCGGAATACGCATGCCATGTTCATGCAGCGCACGAGACACACCAACCGCCTGGCTGTCGTTCGCACACACCATGCACGTCGGCAGATTTCCGCCGGTACGACCGATGTTTTCGAGAATATGGTTCATCTTGCCATACGCTTCGGTCGATTCCCAGGTTTCGCATTGCACGGTGACGGAACTCACCGCATTGGCCGCGCACAGCTTATTCCATGCCATCAAACGCGTGGCGGCGTCACGCCATTCCTTCGGACCTGCGAAATAAAGCACGGAACGATGCCCATGCTCGACCACCAAATGCATCACGTCGGCCATGGCCGACCATTGGTCCACTCCCACTACGGATACTCGGCGACGGTCGGCCGGTTTCATCAAGCGCAAACCATCCTGCACGCTGATGCTGCCGTGCGTGGAGGTGACGATGACGCGCGGCTGCGTGATCTGCGCACGGCAGGCGGCGGAAAACATAACATCCGTCGGCGTGAGGAAAATGAACGCGTCCACGTTCATCTCATCGAACGTTGAGCACAATTCGTCGAATTCCGCCTGCGAGCAGAGCGCCTCGTGCACCATGCTCACCGACATGAACAGGCCATGCTGCCTCGCCATCGCCTCAATCGAGGAAATCGCGGAAATCGGACCATAAAAGCGTTGCCCGCCCGCAACCAAGCCGATGGTGCGGGAGCGATGCGAAGCGAGGGCACGCGCGGAATTGCTGGGACGGTATCCAAGCGCGTCGATGGCTTTCTGTACTTTTTCGCGGGTGGCATCAGACACGTCGGGGGAATGATTGATGACGCGCGACACCGTTTGATGGCTGACACCAGCCATTTTCGCCACTTCGAACATCGAGGGGCGTTTGTTTGCCGCATTGCGCTTGCCTGCCATGCTCCGTCGCCTTCCGCACACTACCGTTGGTACTTTCGACTATTCTACACGCAACTTCGGTTAGCGCTAACAGACGCTATTTTTCAGCCATTTGAGCGAGTCGCGCAGCGAAATTCGGCCAGTCGGTACGCATGGCGGTCAACAGTTTACGATTGGGGACTTCCTCAATCGGCACCCATTCGATTTCCATGCTTTCATCGTCGTTGGCCTTCGGCTCCACGCGGTGCCCCGGCTTTTCGAAAGCGAACACGGTGGTGTAGGCCCACGGTCCGTGGTCTTCGCAGTATGATCCGACCACGTCGATATCTTCCGGCGTGATGTTGGCTTCCTCGTACGATTCGCGCAGCGCGCCCTCGATCGGGCTTTCACCGTCGGCGGTGGCACCTCCTGGAATGCCCCATGTGCCACCTTCCGCGCTCCACACCGCGCGATGTTGCATGACAACGTGCGTCACTTCGCCGGTCTGTTCGCTTCGGCGGGCCAAGAGCACGCCGGACGCGCCGTTCGTGCCCCAATGCTTGCGGCCGCAATCGCAATCAATCCAACCATCACCCGGCTGATGCACGTTTTCCTTGGGAGGAAGCGGCTTCGCGGCACCGGTTCGCGAATCGTGTTCGACGTTCGGTTCTTGATCGGCTCGCGTCACATTCCACAGATCGGTCCATTCCACGCCGAGCTCGGCGGCCAAACGGCGCGCCAGCGGAAGGCTCAGGCCGATAATGCCGTGCGGATCGCCTTCGATGGAGTCGATGAACGCTCCGCCGAAGCCCTCAAGCGTGAAGGAACCAGCCACTTCCAACGGTTCTCCGGTGGCGATGTACCGTTCGATATCGGTGTCGGAATATTCGCAGAAGTGCAGCGTTGCCCTGCTCGCGCCTCGCGCGATACGCCCGGTGGCGAAGTCGATCAGGCAATGGCCCGTCCACAATTCACCGGTGGCGCCACGCATGGCACGCAGTCGTTCCCGAGCCACCTCAGCGCTATGCGGCTTGCCGTAACATTCGCCGTCAAGCAGGAACATGGAATCGCAGCCAAGAATCAGCGGACCGACTTTCGCACGGGTCAGGCTCGGCTTGCCATCAACGAAATCAGCAATCGATTCGGTGATCGTAGGAATGGTGACTCCCGAAAAATCGCGGGTCTTCACATCGGAGGCGGACTGCACTTCGTCCGCACGCAACGTAACACGATGATGTTCTAAAGATGCGGAATCCCCAGTATTTTCAGCATTATCCGAATGTTCGGAAGATTCGGCAACGGCTTTCAGCGGAAATCCGACCACACGATCGCCGTGCGCCGCCGCAGCGGTGGCGGCAACGTTCCGATACGCCTGATGTACGGCTTCGGCTTTGGCCGTAGCGAGAATCATCACCCGCTGTTCCACGCTCAGATCACTTACGGCAACGCCCATGGCGGCCGCCTCACGTTCGAGCGCCGCCGGCTCGTCCACGTTCGATACGCGAATCGTGGGGCAAATGCCCGCCGAGAAAAGCACGTCACGGCGAGGCTTGGATTTGGAAGCGAGAATCAGCGGAATGGAGTTGTTCATGCGCGTTCCACCTGCACACCCTTGGTGTCGACGCCCAAATGCAGCACACGCCAATGACCGGAAGCGAGCTCTTCGGAAGCAAGCTGTCTCAGCTGTTCGCGAGCGTCGCCATGATGCAGCACGAGCACGCATGGGCCGGCGCCGGAAACCATGGAAGCGAAACCATGGGAACGCAGCTTTTCGATCAGCGTCCACGACGGTTCCATCAAAGGAGCGCGATACGGCTGATGCAGACGATCCTGCGTGGCGGCGAACAGCAACGCGTTGACGTCCTGACGCTGACCAGTCGCCAGCATCGCAGGATTCATGGCGGCCGGCAGCAGGCTCACGCGAGACACATTGTGCACGGCATCCTTGAACGCCAGCTGGCCCGGCAGCGCCTGGCGTGCCTTTTCGGTGGACAGCTCATAATCCGGCACGAACACGGCGGCGGTCAGATCGTCGGCAACGCGATAGTTGATGGTATGGAAGCCCTTATGCAGCGGTTCGCCGCCCGGAATCGGCACGGAACCGACACCTTCGGGGGTTTCCATGTCCCAAGACATGGTGAGCCCGCCGTACACGGCCGGAGCCACGTTGTCCGGATGGCCTTCGATGGCCGCAGCAAGCTCAAACACGGCATCACGGTTGAGTTCGTCGTCCTGCGCGAAGGCGGCCGCGGCTGCGATGCCCGCCACAATGGCCTCTGCGGAAGAGCCCATGCCTCGTGCCTGAGGAATGTTGTTGTGAGCCTGAAGAATGAAGCCCACACGGCCCAGACCAAAGGTCTGGCATGCGCGGCGGAACGTGGAAACCACCAAGTGGGTTTCGTCACGCGGGAGAGTATCGGCGCCTTCGCCTTCGATCATCACCTGAGCCGCAGTGTTCACCGGATCGGCGCTCAGCGTGAATTCAAGTTCGTCGTGGTAGTCCAGAGCAAGTCCGACCGTATCAAAGCCAGAACCAAGATTGGCGCTGGTAGCCGGAACACGCACACGCACTTTACGAGTAACTGGAGTCATATCTCGTCGCCCTTCGTCACATCTTCTTTACAAATGTAGCACCGTATACCCGAAAGGGTACAAGAGTCAAATTCAAGCCCATAATCAGCGGGCGATTGAGTAAACAATCGGCACGCAATTGCCCAACACAGCAGCCGGAATATGAATAAAGAGACGGCCGCCCAATCGCAACGATTTGAGCAGCCGTCTCATAACTGTTAGTTGAGCACGCGAAGGATGGAAGGCTCGCCAACCACGCAGTCGAGTGCACACACGTCTTTCACGGTTTCACGCAGGGTAAGCTCGTCGGTCATGTGCGTGACAAGGCGCAGCTGCTGCAGTTCGCCGTCGTAGCCCGGATCCTTCAGCGTCGGCTTGAGATCCTGGTTCACACCATTGATGGACACGCCATGCTCGGCGAACTTGGCCGCAATGGCCGCAAGTACGCCCGGATTGTCGTGAATCACGAAACGCACCGCGAACTCGGCCTTGGAAGCCTCGATCGGAGCCTTCTTCAAATCCTTATACAACGGAATGGTCGGGCCGGTGCAGCCCTGTGCGATGTGACGCGCCTCGGTCACCACATCGCCAACCACTGCGGAAGCGGTCGGAGCGCCGCCAGCGCCACGACCATAGAACATCAGATCGTCAGCCGCTTCGGCCTTCACGAACACCGCGTTAAAGGAACCATGCACGGAAGCCAGCGGATGCTCGTTGGAAATCAGCGCCGGATACACGCGGGCAGACACACCGGCCTCGCCATTCTCCACCACGGCCAACAGCTTGATGACCTTGTTTTCGGCGGTTGCGGCAGCAATATCGTCGGCGGTGATCTTGGTGATGCCCTCAACGGACACATCATCGATGGTCACGTTGGTGTGAAAACCGAGCGTGGCCATGATGGCCGCCTTGTTGGCCGCATCGTAGCCTTCGATGTCTCCGGTCGGATCCGCTTCGGCGTATCCCTTGGCCTGAGCGTCCTTCAGCACGTCGTCGAAATCAAGACCCTTGGTGGTCATTTCGTCGAGAATGTAGTTCGTGGTGCCGTTGACGATGCCGAGCATGCTCGTCACCTTGTCTCCGACGAGGGATTCACGCAGTGGCTTGAGGAACGGAATCGCACCACCCACGGAAGCCTCGAAGTAGATATCGACGCCCTTGGCCTCGGCGGCGGCATAGATTTCCGGACCATACTTGGCCAGCAACGCCTTGTTGGCGGTAACCACGGAAGCGCCGGATTCGATGGCCGCAAGCACGAACTTGCGGGCCACGCCGGTTCCACCGATCAGTTCGACCACAATGTCAGCATTGGTGGCCACGCTCATGGTGTCGGTGGTCACCACGGACTTGTCGATCCACGGGAACGGGTCGGTTTCCGACGGATCAAGGCAGGCGACGCCGGTCAGTTCGATCGGTCGTCCGATGCGTGCGGCGAGCTCATCCTTCTGCTCCACCAGCAGGCGTGCGGTCTGAGAGCCGACCGTGCCCGCGCCCAACAATCCAACGCGAATCGGCGCAACATCTTCCTGTACCAAGGCATCCTCCCTTGAATGTGAAGTATTGGTGTAACCCTGCCTATTGTACGGTCCCGATATGACGTAAGACCGCGAAATCATACGAAAATGGACGGTTTCCGAGCTTTGCCCCGAAAACCGCCCATACTGCATCCACGCTGCATCCGTAATTTGAGACGAATCGCCATGAACAATACGAAACACGAGCGAAACGCCACGAATCGCTATTCGCTCACATCCCAATCCAGCAGATCATCGACCGTCTGACGGCGAATCATCACATGCGCGTCTTGCTCGGATACGGCAACAACCGCAGGAATCAGCGCCTGATTGTAGTTGCTGGCCATCGTGCGACCGTATGCACCCGTAACAGGTACCGCCAGCACGTCACCACGCTGAATATCGGCAGGAAGACGCACCTCGTTGACGATGATATCGCCCGATTCGCAGTGCATGCCGACCACACGGCACAGCTTGGTTTCGCTGGAACCCTCACGATTGGCGATTCTCGCAGTGTAATCCGATCCATACAATGCCGGACGAATATTGTCGCTCATGCCGCCGTCGACAGACACGTACACGCGTTCCGTAACCGGATTGCCAGCCTTGTCTTTCGCGGTTCCGGCAAGCTGCACCGGCTTGACCGTGCCCACACGATACAGGGTGACGCCGGTCGGGGCGACCGTCCAACGGCCCGGCTCGAACGAGATGACCGGAGCGGGCATGCCGAGCGCACGGTTCACGGTGGTGACCGCATCGGCAAGGCGGGCAAGTTCCGTATCGAGATCCATGGAATCCTCGCCATCGGTGTAGGCCACGGAATAGCCGCCGCCCAAGTCGACCTCCGGCAGGGTGTATGCGTCGGTGGCGTAGAAGGTCTTGCGCAGCAGCATCATGCGCTTCGCGGCCTGGATAAAGGCGTCCGCATCGTGAATGTTCGACCCGATATGCGAATGCACGCCGACCAGTTCGAGCACGTCCTGATGGCGGTAGATCTCCTTCAATACGGCGAGCGCGGGGCCATCAGCCACCATGGTCATGGCTTCGGCGAGCTTGCGGTCGCCTTCGGAAACCTTCTCGTGGCTCATGTCGTACGGATATTTGATGTCGTACTGCAGTTGGCGTTCTGCGCTTTCGCCCGGGGTGGCTTCGCTTTCGCCTAGGCGTGCGTTCGACCCTGCGAGGGTCACGTCAGCCAAATCGTCGAGCACGTTCAGCTTGCTTGCATCGGCACCAACCGGCAGCAAGGCGACACCGAACTTCTGGTCCTCATGCGCGGTAGACACGAATTCGTGGCCGCCCGCATGAATGCCGGACGTAACACGCAACATCACGCGAGCGCGCTTGCCGAGACGCTTGGCGATTTCGGCGATGCGGGCCGGCTCGTTCGGCTCGTCCACCACGATTTTGGCGAAGCCTTCGGTAATGGCGAGTTCGATTTCCGCATCGGACTTGTTGTTGCCGTGCAGCACGAGTCGCCGTCCGGGAACGCCCGCGGCGAGCGCGATGCGCATCTCGCCCATGGTGCAGGTGTCGATCAGCATGCCGGATTCGGTGACGATACGGCAGATTTCCTTGGAAAGCAGTGCTTTTCCGGCGAAGCTGACGTGGGTTACGGTGTTGTTGAACGCATTTGCCGCGGATTTGACGAATTTGGCGGCGCGGGCTCGCACGTCATCGGTGTCGATGACGTAGAGCGGCGAACCAAATTCGTTCAGCAGGCTTTCGGCAGTGCGGCCATGGAACGTGATTTCACCTTGCTCGTTCACGTTGGAGCCGGCCGGCCAGATGGGGGTGACTGCCATGGCGATCACATCCTGTCTGGGGCTGCAACGCCAAGCAGGTCAAGGCCTTCGGCGATAACCGTCTTAACGGCGTCATTGAGCTTCAAACGTGCGGCTGCACGAGCCGGTTCCGGAGCCTTGGCGATGCGCAGGGCTTCAGCCTGTTCGCCGCGAGCTTCCGGATCAGTGAGCTCCATAGGCACCACGCGTTCCACGTTGTACCACTTGTGGTAGGTGGCGGCGAGGTCTTCCAAGTAATGGGCTACGCGATGCGGGGCGCGCAGGTCTCCGGCTTCGCGCAGCAGGGCCGGCCACTGGGCGAGCGCGGCAAGCACTTCGCCGTCGGCGGCGGTGTCGAGCAGGCTCACGTCGGCACCCTCGTAGGTGATGCCGGCAGCAGCCGCATTGCGATCCACATTGCAGGAGCGGGCGTGCGCATACTGCACGTAGTACACCGGATTCTCGTTGGAATGCGAAGCGAGCAGGTTCAGGTCGATGTCGACCGGGGAATTGTAGTCGGTGCGTGCCAACGAATAACGGGAGGCATCCACGCCGATAGCGTCGGTCAGATCGTCGATGGTCACCACATTGCCGGCGCGCTTCGACATGCGCACTGCCTTGCCGTCCTTCAGCACGTTGACGAGCTGGCCGATAAGAATCTGCATGTTTTCGCCAGGTTCGTCGCCGAATGCGGCGCACATGGCCATCATGCGGCCGATATAGCCGTGATGGTCGGCACCCAGCATGTAAATGGCGATGTCTGCCGGATCGTTGTCACGATGACGCTTGTTGCGATAGTAAGCAATATCAGCTGCGAAATACGCGTAGTTGCCGTCGGACTTGATAATCACACGATCCTTGTCGTCACCATGCTTGGTGGATTCGAACCAGGTTGCGCCATCCTTTTCGTAAATGTCGCCGCGTTCACGCAGATCGGCGATCGCCTTGTCGACTTCACCATCGGAATACAAGCTGTTCTCATGGAACCACACGTCGAAATTCACACGGAAATCCTTCATGGATTTGCGGATTTCGTCGAACATCATCGGCACTGCACGCTTGCGGAATTCCTCACGCTGTTCGGAATCGCCCTCACCCAGCGGATTGCCATCGTTGTCAACGCCACCGTCGACGCGCGGCAGGTCGAGAATCGCAATACCGTCGGCTTTTGCCTCATCGATGACGCGACGTGCGATCTCATCGATATAAGCGCCCTTGTAACCGTCGATCGGGGTTTCCTCACCGTGGGCTGCCGCGACCAGCGACTTGGCGAAACGGTTGATCTGCTCGCCGTGATCGTTGAAATAGTATTCGCGCACCACCTTGGCACCGTTCGCCTCAAGCACGCGGGCCATGGAGTCGCCGACCGCGGCCCAACGGGTGCCGCCGATATGGATCGGACCGGTCGGATTGGCGGACACGAATTCAAGATTCAGGGTTTTGCCGGAAAGATGGTCGTTCTTGCCGTAGTTCGCACCCTCGTTAAGCACAGTGTCAACCACGGCTGCGGCGGACGCGGAATCAAGCACAATGTTAATGAAGCCGGGGCCGGCCACTTCCACGGACTTGATGCCATCGGCATTGGCGAGTTCCGCGGCGAACAGTTCGGCGAAATCGTGAGGCTTCATGCCGGCCTTCTTGGCCAGCTGCATGGCCGCGTTCGATGCCCAATCGCCGTGTGCGCGGTCCTTCGGACGCATGACGGCGAATTTGGCCTGCGGAGGGATGAGATCGGTGGTCAGGGTGCCAGCCTTGCCTTCATTCACAAGGTTGTTGGCAATATTGAAAATCAGTTCACTAAGCGCTTCTGGACTCATTCCTCCAAGTCTACCGATTATGCAGACAGAATCAGCCTTGCGTATCGCCCCGCGTATCATCCTGCAGTTCGCCATGCTTCCTGCGCCAAGCCACCGAAGCGTAATAGCCGATATAGCAGATCGCAACGAACGGAATCATATACAGCAATGTGGAACGCTGCGACGAATCGCAAATCACCAAAACCAACGCGCCGATGCACATCACAATCGCAGCAATCGGCACGAACGGGAAACCGGGGGCACGATACTTCAAATCGTCAGCCGAATGCCCTTGATCAAGCCACTGCTTGCGGAAACGCAAGTGGCAGACGGAAACCGACGCCCACACCACCAGTGTGGCCAAGCCGGAAACCGCAACCAACGCCAAATACACCGTCGAAGCGGCAACCACGGAAGACAACAACGCCAACAGCGATCCAGCCATGCTGAACAGCACCGCGAACACGGGCACACCATGGAAATTCGTCTTGCCGAGCACGCGCGGGATCATACCCTCCTGCGCAAGCGACCAGACCATGCGCGAGCACACGTACAAGCCGGAATTCGCAGCGGAAAGCACTGCCGTCAACACCACGAAATTCATCACATCGCCGGCAAACGGCATGCCGATCGACTGGAACACGAGCACAAACGGACTCGTGTCGACGCCTGACCGATGCCACGGAATCAGCGCGGACATCACCGCAATCGAACCGATGAAGAAAATCGCAAGACGCAACACCGTGGTATGCACGGCCTTCGGAATCGCCTGCGCCGGATCCTTCGTCTCCCCCGCCGCGACACCAACAACCTCAGTGCCCGAAAATGCGAACACCACCGTCAGCAGCGTCGAAAAAATCGGGATCACACCATTGGGGAGCCAGCCGTCATTATAGAAATTCTCAAACAGCGGTGCGTGATCGTAACCGGCAATCGGAATCGCACCAAACATGGCAAGCAAGCCGATCACAATGAACACGATAATCGCAAACACCTTAATGGATGCGAACCAGAATTCCGACTCGCCATACAGCCTCACCGACAGAATATTGAGCATGAACACCACCGCAATGAAGGCGGCGGACCAAATCCACGCGGGCGAATCAGGAAACCAACGTTGCATCAGCAGACCGGCTGCCGTGAATTCCGAAGCGAGCGCCACCGCCCAATTCAGCCAGTACAGCACGGCGATGGTGAACGCGGTGCCGGGGCCGATGAAACGCTTCGCATACAGGTGAAAGCTGCCCGCATACGGCATGGCCACCGACAGTTCGCCAAGGCTGAGCATCACAAAATACACAAGCATGGATCCGATGCCATACGCGATGATCGCGCCAAGAGGGCCGGCTTGGTGAATCGTGTAGCCGGAGCTGAGGAACAAGCCCGTACCGATCACACCACCTAGCGAAATCATGGTCAGATGGCGGGTTTCCATCTTGCGTTCAAGACCGCCCTGCTCGGCTTCAGCGGATTCAGCGGCGTCAGTGTCTGCAGTGGATGCGTTGACTTGCGATTCGGCCATGCGCGACTGCTCCTTCATATTTGGATGGGCGCGTTCTTGCGTTCTTGCGTTTGCATGCGTTTGCACAATACCCAATCGCATTACTATACGGAAATCGGTGGAATCATGTTGCCTGCCGTTCACTTTTAGCGGCAATCCTGAGATTGCATAAACAAAAACAGGCTCGCATGCAGCGTAAGAAACCGCATACGAGCCTGAAAAAGGATTTTCTGGAGATTTGCAATCAGCGCACTGAAATCAGAGCACAGCGATGGCGTCGATCTCAACGAGAGCGCCCTTCGGAATGTTGTTGCCGCCGAACGCGACGCGGGCCGGCTTCACGGAGCCGATGAAGGTCTGCGCATACACGTCGTCGATCTCGTGGAAGTCTTCGACGTTCTTCATGTAGATGGTGGCGCGGCAGACGTGTTCGATGCCGGTGCCTGCGGCGTCAAGAATATGCTTGATGTTCTTCAGTGCCTGGGCTGCCTGCTCGCCGGCGGTTTCGCCAGCCAGTTCGCCGGTGACTGGGTCGATGCCCAGCTGGCCGGAGACGAACACGAAACCGTTGGCCTTCACGGCCTGGCTGTATGCGCCCAGCGCCGCCGGGGCTTCAGAAGTCGCAACCGCTTCCATCTTCTCGCTCATAATGTTCTCCTTTGAAGAATGTGTTATGCATGTTGCTTGCGTTCAGGCCGCGGCAAACCACGACAACGCAATCTCAAGCAATCACTGTACCCATGGAATCGACACGCATCGCCCCATGTTCCAAATACCGGCTCCCTGCCCCGGCTCTTCACTTGTCTTTGTGGTGGGCTTGATGGGGATCGAACCCACGACCTTCTGTTCCGGAGACAGACGCTCTATCCACTGAGCTACAAACCCGTGCGTCAAACTACTTTACACTGCCTTGAGATGAAAGCGACACTTTTTACGGAAAAACGATCTTCGAATCTCGGATCATTATTGCGAAAACATAGCTACGGCGGGTCTTTCGACAGCACACCCAACCCTAGAGGGGAAATAACGGGCATAGAACGGGGAAGGAACGAGAGATAGCGTGCGCCACAACGAAATTTGTAGCAACATAACACCATTTGAAGCGTCTTTTCCACTAAACTGAAAATATGGTTGAGGATTCAGGCAGAAATATAGGCGATTTCGAATACACGCGCCGTTTTTTCTGCCGTGCCCTGCCGACGCAGTTGGATGATAACGACAGTCCGACGCTGATCATACAAAGTTATTACGTGCATCAGGATAATTACGCGCTGCGCGTGCGATTGAAAACAAAGTCCGTCCGCATTGCCATGACTCCGGACCTCGACCCGCTGGCTGTGCTCGAAAAGTATCGCGACGAATTCCGGCTTGGATCAGTCACCGTGAAAGGGCCGTCCGTGGGAGGCACGCGATATGAGGCGAGCCGCGATTTGGATTCGCGCATCGCAGGGGAGCTCATCAAACGCGGCGGACACGTGACCATCAAAAACCGTTTCACCGACTGGATCGATGAGGACGGCTGGAACATCGACGTGTTCGGAGGCACCAACGCTCCCCTGATCATTGCGGAAGCGGAACGTATCGGGCCGGTCACCAATCTGGTGATCCCGAAATTCTGCACCACCGAAATCACCGACCAATCGCGGTTCAGCAATGAAGGGCTTGCCGCGAATCCATATTCACGATGGAAATCCGAATTCGAAGACGAACTGGAAGCAGACGGACCGCAATTCCTCGACTATTTCGGCACCAACCGTATGGAATAAGTCTTTTTTAAAAAAAAACAACCGTAGGCCGTAAAGAACGATGTAGTTGCGCAGCCTACGGTTGAGCGGTACCTAAACGGTACCTAAAGTCAATAAACGAGTCAGTACATGAGCGTGGCGAGGCGACGGCGGGCGCGCTTCAAACGCTCGTCGGTCGGCTCAGGAATCGTGAAATATTCCAGCAGACGCTTGCGCACCGGTTCAATATCGGCCTTATGGCCGGCCGCAACGAAATCCAGCAAACGATCGAACGCATCCTGAATCTGACCGCCGATCATATCAATGTCAGCGACGGCAAGCTGTGCTTCAACATCATCGGGATTGTCGGCAGCGGCGGCACGCACCTCACGCACGTTCGCATTGGCGGAACGGGCCAACAGCAACGCCTTCGCACGCTCGCGGGCGGCACGCGCATCGTTCGGATCGGCTTCAAGCACCTTCTCGTACGCGGCTGCGGCGCCAGCGTAATCGCCCTGCTGTGCCAGCATATACGCCTCCTGATGCTCCGGAGGCACCTGCTCCTGGGCGCCGGCAGCGGAAGCCGAGTTTGCCGCATCGGAATTCGGATCGCCGGAATACGGCGCGGAACCGGTCACACCGGCCTGCTGCGCGGCTGCGACCAGATTCGGAATCACCGTATCCACGATCTGCTGCATTTCCTCAGCGGACGGCAAGCCCTGCAAAATCGGCATCGGACGGCCGTTGATCAACGCGAACAATGCAGGCGCGCCCTGCACTTGGAACGCCTGCGCGATCGACGAATTCGACGCGATATCGATACGAGACAGCTGAATCTGGCCGTTCAGCTGGTTCACGGCATCGCCCAGCTGGCGTGCCATGTCGAACAGGCGATCATCGGTCGGCACCCACAGCAGCAACAGGATCGGGAACGTGGCCGACGTCTGCACCATGGCCTGGAACGTGTTCTCCGTGGTGTCGATCACGTAACCGCCTGCGGCCGGAGCGCCTCCAGCCTGCCCCGGCTCAGCCTTCACCTGATGCTTCAACGCTTCAAGATCGACGGCTCCCGCCAAGGAAACTCCCGGATTAAACGGCCTTTGACCTGCCATGCTTGCCTCCTAAATATCAACAATCAACAACATTAAGCGCCCGGCGTAACACGCATTGCAAACGTTCGCCCCAAGCTTACGCGCATTCGTGCGACTGCCACGATCACAGTGCCTCAACACGAACCGGCTGGCGCTCGGAACCGACTGCAGTGATCTTCGCGTCAGAATTTGCCGGAGGCACGTACAGCGCGACCACATTCACATACGTGGTTTTCATGGTGCTGGTGGCCTGACCGTCGCCAAACAGCGCTTTTTCCGCATCGGAAGCGGGCTGCGACTCACGGCCGGAGCCAGCTGAACGCGTCCATTCGGAATTGATCTGCGCCACCACCAGATCGCCACCATCCGCGGAACGCATAACGCTGATGGCATCGTCAACCGGTGTGAACACCTGCTGCTGCGATCCCTCGTTCAACTCCATGGCCTTCTGCACCTGTTCGGTCAGATCGGCAAGCTTCGTACGCAAATCGTCGTCGGCAAACTTCTGCGCATACTGGCTGGACGCACCATTCTGCAACACGTCGGCATACGCGGCGACCGCATCCTTCGGGGTCATGACCAGACCGGTGTCTTTTTCCGTTCCCTGCTCGCTACCGGTTTTGGAAATCTCAAAACTCGGCATTTTCACGCCCGAAAACAGTCGTGCCACACCCCACAACTTGTAGTTCTGACGTGCGGAATCCTGGCGGAACACCAGCAGACGCTTGGACTGCTGGTCATCCGTGGTGGAAGTGATGGAAAACACCGAACGCGGCCATCCACTGTCCGTGGAAATCACGGCCTGCGCAAGATCAGTTGGAATCGTGGTCTTGCGGTCAAGATTGCCCGTGACCTGCGCCACATGAAGTTCGCTAGTGCGAATCTCAAGTTCCGGCCCCTCCAAAATCGAACCGAGGGCGTCGATATTGCGATCGTTATTGCACCGGTCAAGCGTTTTGAGAATATTCGTACGGATGGTTTTCTCTTGCTTGGCGGTCAGATTCGGCGCATCTTGACGTTGCGTGGTTTTCGGCTGCGGCAGCTGCCCCTCGCATCCGCACATGCCAACGACCATTCCCAATGCGAGTACGGCCGCCGCGATTACGTTGAAACGCTTCTTCATCACTTGGCCTCCTCGTTGTCAGGTTCGTCGGACTTGTCGTTGTCAGGTTCGTCGTTTTCGGATGTTTCGTTGGATCCGACCGACTCGGTCGTTACGGCCATTTCGTCAACTTCGTTGGGCACGTTGATTTCATCGGATACCGCGAATTCTACAGATCCCGAGGCCGCTGCGGCCGCACTGCTTTCCTCTTGTGCGAGACGTGCGAAATATGCGGCAAGCTCGTCTTGCGAAATCACGGAAGTCTGTTCGAAATCGTCGTTTTCTTCAACACCATCAGCGGCAGCGTTCTGCTGATCGGCAACGAGATTGCGCGCGCCGGGATCGACAATCGTAGGCTGCGCAACTTCGTTTTGGCTATTTTCCGAACCACTCGCGCGATGCCCAGCATGACGGCGACGCTTACGCTTCGGCCCGCTCTTTTCGCTACGGGCGGCACTCGCTTCGGCGTTCTTCACCCATGCGGCAACCTCGTCATCGTCACCCTGCGTGGAACCGATGCCGTCAACCATGGCAAACGCGCGCTTGTTGCGACGCTTATGCGGAGGCATGGCAAACACGGAAGCCGAAAGCACCGCAAGTATTGCCAGCAATCCGCCGGAAAGATAGAACGGCATGGCGAAATTCAGCATCGAACGACGGTTCCAATCAAGTGTGACCGAACCTCCCTTGCGATTGCCATAATCGATAATCGCAACGGAATCCTCGGCATTATTCGTATTAGCACCCTTGAACTGCATATCAACGGAACCGGCATTGCATTTGACGGTGCGCCACATGTCGGAATCCTGGAAGGCGACCTGGCCTTCGGAATTATCGGCGGTGCCCTGAGCCGTGGTCTTCAGTGTAGACAGGGTGGACCAGTCGGACAGTCCGGTGACGCGCGTGTATTTGGATCCCGCGATCCATCCGGCGATATCGCGGGCGGAACCGATGGCGATGCACACGTTCGCGGATTTGTCGCGCGACTTCGCCGAAATGGTGACGCGATCGTCAACCAATTGCAGCACATTCGGATCGGTGACCACATACTGCGATCCCGTAACCGAGGCGGACGCCGTGACCTGTGCCGAGGGCTTCCAAATCGTCGCGTTCAAGACGCCAAGCACGATGCAAGCAATGGCAAGCAAGCCGAAAATAGGCGTGACAATGCCGCGCATAATCTTGGCGTGTCGCGTGGGACCCGCCTTGGACTGCGGCTTTTCCTGTTCTTCCTGCAATAAAGTCATAGCATTCACTATTCTACATTGCCTCTCTGCAAAAGCCTGAAAAAACTATGAAAATCAATGATTGCCACTAAAGTGGAACCTATGCGCAAATCTACTCTTTTCAAAGCCGTCGCAGCCGCCTGCACAACGATCATGTGCTTGGGTTTCGCGGCATGCGGAAGTTCCGACACGAAGTCTGATTCCTCCTCCGATTCATCTTCGTCTTCTTCCGATTCCTCGTCGAAGATGAATCAGATCGCCGGTGTGACCGCCACAGGTGAGCCCGGTGAGAAGCCGACCGTCTCCTTCAAAACCCCTATGACGGTGGAAGACAACAGCTACGTCGTATTGCAGAAAGGCAATGGCGACCAGATTGAAGACGGCGACCGCATATGCACGCAGGGTATCGCCATCAATGTCAAGGATGGTTCCGAACTCATGAGCACCTGGGAGAAAAACACCCCCGATTGCTCTACGATGGTCACCTCCGACACCAGTCAGATGACTGAGGATTATTACAACATTTTCAAGGATCAGAAGCTTAACGCCACGCTTGCGTTCGGTGTGAACGATTCGAATTCCGCTGGCACCTCCTATTTGATGGTGCTCACGATCGTGTCGAAGTCGAAGGATCTGACGAAGGCAACGGGCACGAAGGTGCTTGACGTTCCTGCCGATCTGCCGAAGGTGACGCTTGCGAAGGATGGCAAGCCGTCGATCGATATGAACGGATACAAGGGTTCCGACACGTTGATCTCGCAGGATTTGATCAGGGGCGAAGGCGCCGAGGTCAAGGATACGCAGACCGTGATCGCGCACTATACCGGATGGCTGCTTGACGGCACACAGTTCGATTCCTCGTGGGATCGCGGTGCTTCGTCGAGCTTCTCGCTTGATGAGGTGATCACCGGTTGGAAGCAGGGCTTGGCAGGGCATACCGTCGGCTCGCAGGTGCTGCTGGTCGTGCCGCCGGACCTTGGCTATGGAGACAAGGATTCCGGCAAGATTCCAGCGAACTCCACGTTGGTCTTCGTAGTCGACATCCTCGCCGCCTACTGATCTACATCACGATTCGCTTATAAAAACTCCCTGCATAACAACAGGGAGTTTTTTATAAGCTAGAAGAGTCGTAGGGAGTCGTCTTCGGCACCTTTCATTTCGTCATAGTCGAGGATCAGGCAGTCGAAGCCGCGGTCCTGAGCGAGCACGCGGGCTTGCGGCGTGATGGTCTGCGCGGCGAAAATGCCACGCACGGGGGCCAACAGCGGGTCTCGGTTCAACAGCTCGCAGTAACGGGTGAGCTGCTCCACGCCATCGATGCCGCCGTTACGTTTGATTTCGATGGCAACATGCTTGCCACTGCCGTCGATGGCCATAATGTCGACCGGTCCGATGGCGGTCGGGTATTCGCGGCGCACCAATGTCGCACCTTCTCCGATGCGTTCGATCTGTTCGGCCAGATACTTCTGCAGATGGTCTTCGACACCGTCTTTGATCAGCCCCGGATCTTCGCCCAAATCGTATGTTTCGTCGGAATAAATATGCTGCAATGTCACTTCGAGCACGTCATTGGATTTATCCGCCGAAGCACGAATGACTTTCTGCGGAACCTCCGTAGTCACGTCGTCGTCGGCATGTTCCGGAGTGATGTCTTTGATGGTGCAGGGCGCCGCCATCCAGTTGAGTGGCTTGTACGAACCAAGTTCGGAGAAAATCAGCAGACTGTTATCGGCTTTGATAAGCAACACACGCTTGGCGAGCGGCAAGGACGCATTCAAACGCCCGGAATATTCGGCAGAGCAATCAGCAACAATAATTCGCACGAGGCACTACCCTACCATGATTGTCGTAAGCCATGAATCCCACGATATGTACAATCCTATTTTTGTTTTGATTAATCTTTTTAAAAAAAAACAGTCCGTCTGCTGCAACTACAGAATCGCAATCATATGCAATTGCTGCAATCGCAACAGACGGACCGTCAGAAGTATGCTACCGAGTGCTACTCTGCCATCTTGACGTCACGTCCACGCTCAACCGCAACGGTGAGCTTGTTCGAATCGAAGGAGATGAAACCGTCGGTCACTTCGAAGGAGCGACGGCTGCCATCCGGATCCACCACAACGATGGTTCCTTCCTTGATTACGGTCAATACAGGCTCGTGGTTGGGCAGGATGCCCATTCCGCCTTCAGAGGCAGGAATGGTGACGGACTTCGCCGTACCGTGCCACACGGGGTGGTCGGCGGCGACGATGTTCACCTGCATTGTCAATCCGGCCATCACGCACCGTATTCCTTCTGCATGTCGTGCCACTTCTTCTCGAGATCGTCGATGCCGCCGATACCGGAGAATGCCTGCTCCGGAACGTCGTCGTACACGCCGTCGCAAATGCGGGTGAACGCTTCGATGGTCTCATCGGCCGGCACGTAGGAGCCCGGACGACCGGTGAACTTTTCAGCGACGTAGAAGTTCTGGCCGAGGAACTGCTCGATCTTACGAGCGCGGTTCACGGTGGTCTTGTCTTCTTCGCCGAGTTCGTCGATACCGATCAGAGCGATGATGTCCTGCAGCTCCTTGTTACGCTGCAGAATCGCCTTGACGCGGTTCGCGCAATCGTAGTGAGCCTGGCCCACGTAACGCGGATCAAGGATTCGCGAGGTGGAGCTCAGCGGGTCCACTGCCGGATAGATACCCTTGGAAGCGATGTCACGGGAAAGCTCGGTGGTTGCATCCAAGTGGGCGAAGGTCGTTGCAGGAGCCGGGTCGGTGTAATCATCGGCCGGCACGTAGATGGCCTGCAGCGAGGTGATGGAGTGACCGCGGGTCGAAGTGATGCGCTCCTGCAGGGCACCCATTTCGTCAGCCAGGTTCGGCTGGTAGCCCACTGCGGACGGCATACGGCCGAGCAGGGTGGACACCTCGGAACCAGCCTGGGTGAAACGGAAGATGTTATCGATGAACAGCAGCACGTCCTGATTTTGCACGTCACGGAAGTACTCTGCCATGGTCAGTGCGGTCAGCGGCACGCGCAGACGGGTACCCGGCTGCTCATCCATCTGGCCGAAGACCAGTGCGGTCTTCTCAAGAACGCCAGCCTCATCCATTTCGCCGATCAGATCGTTACCCTCACGGGTACGCTCGCCGACGCCTGCGAACACGGACACACCGCCGTGGTTCTGGGCGACTCGCTGGATCATTTCCTGAATAAGCACGGTCTTGCCGACGCCTGCGCCACCGAACAGACCGATCTTGCCGCCCTGCACGTACGGGGTCAGCAAATCGATGACCTTGATACCGGTTTCGAACATCTGGGTCTTGGATTCCAGCTGATCGAATGCCGGCGGGTTGCGGTGGATAGGCCAACGCTCGGTGACCGTGATGGTTTCGTCATCCTTCTTGTTGAGGATGTTGCCGGACACGTCGAACACGTGACCCTTGGTGACATCGCCAACAGGAACGGAGATCGGACCGCCGGTGTCGAGCACGGTGGCGCCACGAACGAGGCCGTCGGTCGGCTTCAGCGCCACGGTACGCACGGTAGAGTCGCCAAGGTGCTGTTCGACCTCAAGCGTGATCTTCTTCGTGGTTTCGCCCTCTTCGTTGGCGGTGTTGGTCAGCTCAACGGTAAGTGCGTTGTAAATGTCGGGCAGGTGGCCCACCGGGAATTCGACGTCGATAACCGAACCCTGGATACGCGTGACGCGTCCAGTGGTCGGCTCTGCAGCCGTCTCGGGAGCCGCTGTGGTCTGATTCTCAGCCATATGCGTTCCTACTCTTCCTTCTTATTCAGCGCGTCGGCGCTGCCGATGATTTCGGTAAGTTCCTGGGTAATCGAAGCCTGTCGCGAAGCGTTGAGCTTGCGGGTCAGGTCGTCGATCAGGCTGCGGGCGTTGTCTGTAGCCGTATGCATGGCGTTCTGTCGGCTTGCAGTCTCGGATGCCGCCGCGGTGAGCAGGCATTCATGAATACGGGACTGGATGTACTTCGGCAGAATCGCGTCAAGCACTTCGTCGACGCTCGGCTCGAACGCATAAAGCGGGGTCGCGGCATCGGCATCGGATTCGGGCACAGGGCCGGAGTCCTGCTGTTCCGGAAGCACGAGTTCAACGGGCAGCATACGCAGCACGCGCACCTTCTGAACGACCATATTCACGAATTCGGTGAACACAATGTAGAGTTCGGAAACTCCACCTTCGCTCGCCGGCTTCATGTAGGCGTCCATCAGTGCCTTCGAGATGGACTCTGCGACTTCCACGCCGGGCTGGTCGGTATCGCCTTCCCAAGTACCGGCAACATCACGATTGCGGTACTTGTAGTACGTCACACCGCGACGACCATACACATACAGTTCCGGCTGCTTGCCTGCCGCATCGAGGCGGGCCAGCAGCGATTCCGTTTCGCGGATGATCGAGGAGGTGTACGGACCCGCCATACCACGATCCGAGGTGAGGGCGAGGACAGCCACGCGAGGGTTGTCCTCGTCCTTCTTCACGATCGGATGGTCGATATGGGTGTGGGCCACCAGCGCTTGCACGGCGTCGAAAATCGCATCGGTATACGGCTTCGCGTTCAAGGCGACGTCACGTGCCTTGGCGATATGCGAAGACGCGATCATCTCCTGCGCGTTGAAGATTTTCTCCAACGACGCGGTGGAGGCGATCCTAGATTTCAATGCGAGTTGCGAGCCCATGGATCACTTCTCTCCTGCGACGATCTTTTCCTGCTCGACCGGGGTGGCGTTCTTGACGTTAGGCTTCTTCTCGACCAGCGGCTTGCCCGCGCTGGTCACGAAAGTCTCACGGAACGCTTCCACAGCCTTGTCGAGGGCAGCCTCGGTGTCGGCGGTGAAATCTTCGGTCTCGCGGATGGTCTTGAGAATATCGGTGTTGTGGTCCAGGTAGTCCAGCATGGCCTTCTCGAACGGCAGCACGTCGTTCAGCGGCAGATCATCCATCTTGCCATGGGTGCCGGCCCACACGGAGACGACTTCCTGTTCCATGGAATACGGGGAGAACTGCGGCTGCTTGAGCAGCTCGGTCAAGTGGGAACCACGGTTCAGCTGGGCCTTCGAAGCCGCATCCAGATCGGAAGCGAACATGGCGAAGGATTCCAGGGAACGGTACTGGGCCAAGGAGATCTTCAGCGTGCCGGAGACCTTCTTCAACGCCTTGGTCTGTGCCGCGCCACCAACTCGGGACACGGAGATGCCGACGTCGACAGCCGGACGCTGGTTCGCGTTGAACAGGTCGGACTGCAGGAAGATCTGACCGTCGGTGATGGAGATCACGTTGGTCGGAATGTATGCGGACACGTCGTTTGCCTTGGTTTCGACGATCGGCAGGCCGGTCATCGAACCGCCGCCGAGGTCATCGGAAACCTTGGCGCAGCGTTCGAGCAGACGGGAATGCAGGTAGAACACATCGCCCGGGTATGCCTCACGTCCCGGCGGGCGGCGCAGCAGCAGGGAGATCGAACGGTAGGCTTCAGCCTGCTTCGACAGATCGTCGAAGACGATGAGCACGTGCTTGCCGTTGTACATCCAGTGCTGTCCGATGGCGGAACCGGTGTACGGTGCGATGTACTTGAAGCCTGCGGAATCGGAAGCCGGGGAGGCCACGATAGTGGTGTACTCCATGGCGCCGGACTCTTCGAGGGACTGCTTCACCGATGCGATGGTGGAGCCCTTCTGGCCGATGGCCACGTAGATGCAGCGGACCTGCTTCTTCGGATCACCGGATTCCCAATTACGCTTCTGGTTGATGATCGTATCGATTGCGATAGCGGTCTTACCGGTCTGGCGGTCGCCAATGATGAGCTGGCGCTGGCCACGGCCGATAGGCGTCATTGCGTCGATGGCCTTCAGACCGGTGGACATTGGCTCGTCAACCGGATGACGATGCATAACGTCAGGTGCCTGGGCCTCGAGAATACGACGGCCTTCGGTCTTGATCTCGCCAAGACCATCAATCGGGTTGCCTAGCGGGTCCACGACGCGGCCAAGGTAGCCGTCGCCGACGGGCACGGAGAGCACTTCGCCGGTACGACGCACTTCCTGGCCTTCCTCGATACCTGCGAAGTCGCCGAGAATAACCACGCCGATCTCGCGGGCGTCAAGGTTGAACGCCAGGCCAAGCGTGCCGTCTTCGAAGGTCAGCAGCTCATTGGCCATGCAACCAGGCAGTCCCGTCACGTGCGCAATGCCGTCGCCAGCAGTCGCGACATAACCGACTTCCTGAGTCGGGGTATCCGACGGCTTGTACGACTCGACGAACTCATCGAGCGCCTTGCGTATCGTGGTGGGATCAATGGTAAGTTCTGCCATGATCACTCCTTATTGTTGTTTATAAATTCAGTCAAGTCTTGTTTCAGGCTTGTTCACCGTGCGGCGAACCGTCAGGCGGTTGCCTTCACCGTGCGCTGAAGATGCTGCAGCTGTGCGACCACCGTGTTGTCGGTGACCTCGTCGCCCACCTGGATGCGCATGCCACCCATGACGGTCGGATCGACCACCGAGTTGATGTGCACCGGATGACCGGTCTTCGCCGAGTAAATGGCGATGAGCTTTTCCACCTGCTCCTTGCTCAACGGCGTTGCCGTGGTAACAGTGACCATCGATTCGCCCATATGGCGGGAGAATTTGTTGATCAGCCACTGAATGGTCTGCAAGTAGCGGCGATTGCGCAGATTGCAGGTCGCGTGTTCGGCCAGACGCTTGGTCACCTTGGTGAAATCCGCGTCTCCAATCAGGCTGTACAGCAGCTTGACACGGGCTTCACTGGAAACGGTTGCGTCATACAGCTTGGTACGCACGACCGGAAGGTTGAGCAGTGCGGAATGCAACTCTGCAAGCTCGATGGAGACCTGCAAAGTCGTATTGGTGTAATCCGCGTAGTACATCATGCCATCAACGCCGAAATCCTCAACGGCATTGGCGATATCAGACACGCGGCTCCAACGGCGAGACACCAGATCGGACATGATCTCCATCACGAGCGGATGGGCCTGGTCTCCGATCAGAGTCTTGACTACCGCAACCTTGTCTTCGACTGGGCGCGACGGGTCGGTGAGGGCACGTTCAAGCTGGATATTGTGGTCAAGCGCGCTGGTGATCGTGAACAGTTCGTTCCCGATACGCCATGCGTCCTCACCGCTGTCACGCAGCTTGGGGGCCAGCGAGTCACGCGATACGCGGTCTGCGATACGCGATGCTTCTCCTCGCATTGGTCACCTCCCTTTCTTGAAGGTTTCGATCACTTCTTGTCGCTGTCCAAGTCGGCGATCATCTGGTCGATCATCGACGACTGCACATCGTCATTCTCGAGCTTGCTACCCAGGATCTTGCCGGCCAGTGCCGTTGCCAGCACGCCGACCTCACCCTTGAGGCTCACCAGAGCCTGCTGCTGCTGCGATTCGATGGAACGCTGGGCGGTGGCGGTGATCTGCGCCGCATCGTTTTCGGCACGAGTGCGCGCGTCAGCGATGATATGCGATGCCTCCGTACGTGCGTCGTCACGGATCTTGGATGCCTCGACGCGAGCTTTGCTCAGCTGAGCCTCATACTTCGCCTTGGCTTCATCGGCATCTTTCTGGGCCTGTTCGGCCTTGGCGATGCCACCTTCGATCTTGGCAGCGCGCTCATCGAACACGGCCTGGAACTTCGGCAGGAAGAACTTGTAGAAGAACACGGCGACGATGATCAGAATGACCAACGACCAGAAAATGTCGTAGCTTTTCGGAAGGAACAATTCCATTTCGCTAGCTGCGGTCACCATAGTGTCTTCCTCCTTTCATGTTCGTTTGCGTCTTCGGTGTTACCTTGAATCAAGTCTTACTTGATGAAGGCGAGCACGAAGCCGAGCAGTGCCAGCACCTCGACGAATGCCAGACCCAGGAACATGAGGGTCTGCAGACGGCTGCCGAGCTCAGGCTGGCGAGCGGTGCCTTCGATGGTCTTGCCGATCAGGATGCCCAGACCGATGCCAGGGCCGATGGCGGCGAGGCCGTAGCCAACGACGTTCAGGTTGCCGGCAACCTCAGCGAGGGTAACGATATCCATGATTGTTTCCTTTCTGGTTATTGCTTGACAAGAAGCAACAATTAAAAAGCCGGCGGTCAGTCGATCTCCGGATAGCTCATATTGATGTATGCGGTGGTCAGGATGGCGAAGATGTAAGCCTGCAGGCAAGCGACCAGCGCTTCGAACAGGAACATGAACATGCCAGCCGCGAAGGTGACGACGCCGAATGGCATGAACACCTTGTTCACCACATCAATGAGGAAGTACTGCGTGGCCGAAAGGCACAGCGCAAGAATCAAGTGGCCCGAAACCATGTTGGCGAACAGTCGGATCGTCAACGAGAACGGACGGATAATCAGCAGCTCAAGCAGCTGAATCGGGGACAGCAGAATGTAGATCGGGGCCGGAACACCCTTCGGGAAGATCTCATCCCTCAGGAAGTGGCCGAGGCCCTTTTCACGAATGCCTGCAATCCAGTATTGGCAGAAGCACCACATGGCGAATACCAGCGGCAGCGTAATGGTTGCGCTTGCCGCGATATTGAAGCCTGGGATGATGCCACACAGATTGAAGACCAACAACGTGCAGAACACGGTGGTGATCATCGGCACATAACGCTTGCCGCGCAGCTCGCCCATCACCTGATAGACGATGTTGTCACGGACGAATTCGATCAACCATTCGACTGCTCCCTGCCAACGGCTGGGGATGAGCTTTGCACGGCTTGCCGTAATTCCGAGAACCAGCAACATGATGACGGTCGCAAGGATGCGAACGAGGATGATGCGGTTGATGGCGAACGGCGTGCCCTGAAAAACGAACGGATCGGGAAGGAAGTCATCGACACTGGGCATTTCGGGACCATCAGCGATGGTCAGCATGCCCTTTCCCAATGCACCAATCATTCACGCCTCCTGCTCTTGTGTCAGCTGTTAGTTTAACCCAACAACCGAGTCGAATGTGACGTTCTGGTTACTTAACCAAAGCGTACTTCGAAGTGCGCGTCGACGCGAACGGAGTCCCGTGCGACGCATTCGACTCCGAATGGCTGGATAGGATTATTAGCCCGTGTCTAGACAACATCCACACACTTGGGCTTTTCCATACTCCCATTTGGTTTTACCGGCGTTTCGCAGCAAGCTGTACTAACTAGACACAGCTTTGTGAATCGTCGGATAGCCGACGCAACCAATAGTTTGTTTTACGAAAACAGCATATTGATAAAACGTTTCACCAAGTATATCACATATAACACAGGTGCTGTATATATAAAGAAAGAGGGGCCGCATACGCAAGCCCCCACCAGTAAACAGCCGTAAAGTCACGCGCCAATCACGGCCGCACGTCAATCACATCAATATGCGGATCAATCCACAAATCAATCGTGAATCACGCCATAACCGTCACGCACGAACGGCGCAAACGCGTCGACACGCGGCGAACCCGGCTGATGACGAATCGAACGATCCGTGCCAAGACGCTTCTGCGCACGAAGCTGCGGAACCTCGCTCAAATCGTATGGCGTGGTCTGATACACCCAATTCAGCCAATTGCGCCACAGGAGATTGGCATGGGCGCGCCACGCGAACACCGGCTCCAACTGCGGATCATCATGCGGGAAATAGTTTTCGGGGAACGGCACATTCGTCATGCCCTTCTTCATATCACGCTCATACTCCTCGGCCAAGGTGTACTTGCCGTACTCCCAATGGCCAAGCGCGAACACTTCCGAAAAATCACGGGTGGCGATCAGCCCAGGACCGGACTTCGGACCCCACGTGAGCACCTGCAACTCCGGATTGCGCGCGATATCACCCTCGTCCACCCCCGCAAGGCGAGAATGCGGCTGCAGGCAAATCTCATCGAAGCCGTTCGTCAAAAAGCAGTATTCATCCTGCAAATACTGCGGAAACACGCCAAAAATCTTCTCTGGCAAATTCTCTTTACGCACGTTATAGCGATAATTGAGCGCACCCATCGCACCCCAGCACAAATACATAGTGGAGAACACATGCGCGGAAGCCCAGTCAAGAATCTGCTTGAACTCATCCCAATAATCGACCTGTTCGAAATCAAGATGCTCAACAGGGGCACCCGTCACCACGAAGCCGTCGTAATAGTTGTCTTGGAACGCCTCAATGGTCTCATAGAACTTCACCAGATGGTCGGCGCTCACATGCGTACCCTCGTGCGTGGAGGTCTTCATGAAATCGATCTCCACCTGCAGCGGACTTTTCGAGATCAAACGCAGCAGCTGCGTTTCCGTCTCGATTTTCTTCGGCATGAGATTTAAGATCACCAGCTTGAGCGGACGCACGCGCTGGCGCTCCGCTTCAGGCTTTTCAAGCGCGAAAATACGCTCGGAGTCGAGAATGTCTCTGGCCGGAAGGCCGCTGGGGATCTTGATAGGCATGCTTCTATTATGGTGCGGGCTCGGATATGGCGCACTTCCCTGCCCCCACGATCAGCCGAAACCGTTATAGGAAAAATGAATAACGCGCTATTTGCAACGCGGTTTTGCATGGCCGGACTGATGCGACACGCCGATTTGACATATTTGGAAGTAATCGTAAAGTTAATAGAGCTGTCTTAAAGACAAGCCGACGCGGGGTGGAGCAGCTCGGTAGCTCGCTGGGCTCATAACCCAGAGGTCCATGGTTCAAATCCATGCCCCGCTACCACTTGGCCGCCGTTCTCGGAATCATCCGAGACGGCGGTTTTGTTTATTCCCAACAGCTCCGCCGTCGTCAGATTCGGATTGAGCAACGTGGCAACATCCGTGTGCAGGAAGTTCGCTGCCGCCTGAGTCTCATTGATTGTCCAAGTTATTTCGCTGCGCAACTTCTTAGAGATGGTCTGCGGAGCGATGCCCAAGGCCTTCGCCAAATCTTTTTTCTGCAAACGCCTCGCATTGATCATCAGATTAACGTTCATAGCAACAATATCTTGTGCTTTTGCCGCCGATACCGGTTGGCTCATTACTGCTGTCATACTTCAATAATACAACGTGGTTTTACTAATTTATGCGTGTCGAATTGACATCGTAACGATTTATACGATATGACTATCGTATGGTTTTACTCCAATCGTCATGCGATATAAGCGAAAGGCTTAGGGAGATGATGAAGACACATCATGTGACACAGAGAGCCTTGGCCGATTCGATAGGCATATCCTTCCAGTTGCTCAATGCGAAGTTGCATGGCCGAGCGAACTTCACGCTCCGTGACGTGTCTCGCATTGCGGACTACTTCGGTGTGTCTACCGACGTGCTGTTGGGCCGCGAACCGCTGGAGGTGGCGTGATGCCTCAAGGACTGGAAATCGCGGAGGCTGTTCTCATCGTGGCTCTCTTTATCGTGGTCGCCGTCACGGCCGTCATCGTTGGCTTTGAAATGCTCTCTGACGCCATGTATGGCGGCGGATTCCTTGATTACTTGCTGGCCGGCACTGTTCTCGTTGCCGGTGTGACTCTCTTCGTTTTTATTTTGGGCGGGGTGGTTTCATGTTTGTTTTAGCAGATGCCGCCTCGTATTGCCCTATAGCCGTGCTTGTCGAGCCACGTAATGGCGTTGTCCATCCCGTCTCCGTTTTTGGGATGATTGGTCATCTTGATCGTGCGTCTTTGCGGCGCCATGTCGGTGGTGTTCTCGAAGAGTTCGCCGTTTGCGTATCGCATCCGTTTGCGTGCTGCGTGGTCGGGTTTGACGTAGTTCCTGATTCTGTTGGTGACCACACCGAGGGAATCTATCTGGAATCGGTCGATGTGCCTGATGTTGACGTTGTTGTGGGACGTGTAGGAGACTATGACGTCTTTGGCTCCGGTGAGGTAGAGGTTGAAGCTTTCGCCAGGCATGAGCACGTTGCTTGGCGCGTCATCTCCGGTGGGAATCATTTTGGATTCGGCCGGCGGTTTGATGAACACGAACTGTATGAGCAATCCACATCCGCCGACGTTCTGGAACCGCACCATACTTGCCCCGTCAACGTCGCAGACCTTGCCGACGTTGAGCAGTCCGTCCATGACACGGGAGCGGTTCAGGTTCCAGGAACACACCGCCGCCGCGAACGATATGCAGGTCACCACGGACGCCGCAAGACCGATCCAATTCATCACTTCGTTCATGTCATTCAATCTACAGGAGATGTCTTGTGCTGCATTAAGTCCATCCCCGACGAAGTGCAAATGGCGATAACCGACGATGGCGAGGTGGTGGGATGAACGCGGCTTACAAGGTGCTGTACGCGCTGGCCGTGTGGCCGGTTGCGTTGATTCTGGCCGTTATTGGCGCGTGGTGGCCGCTGGCGCTGGTGCTGGCGTGCGGCCTGTTCGAGTGGCTGGGCGTTCCCGAGCGTGTGGGCGCTTGGCTTGGGGGTGATCGCCGGTGATGTGGTTTCGGTTGGCGCTGGCCGCGCCGTTCGGATTACTGGCGGCCCTGTTGTGGTTCAGTGGCACCGCCGTGGCAAAGCTGGCCATGCTGGTGGCCGGCTGGGGCGGGCATGGCCCGGTTAAGTTCAGGTGCGAGTTATGAGCGACAAACTGAGCTTGGCCCAGCGTGATAGGGGCCATTACACGTTCACCAGCGTGGTGAAGCCCACCGGGCTGATAGCGCTGTGCATAACGCCGCACTTCGGAGAGTTCGAGGGTTTGGGGCGGATAACCAAACCTGTGGTGTATGAGTTCACGCGCGGAGAGGCGGCCGGCCTGATCGGCTGTCTGGACGAGCTGGTGGGAGACGAAGCGCCGCAATAGCCGGCGCGAGCGTTGATAACTTCATAGCCCTTGACCCAGCCGAAGGTCGGTTGCTGGGTAGGCGCGATAAAGCACCCGGCCGCGCTTCGCTCAGCGCGTTACAAACACACCAATCGTGGGTTGGTGGTTACAACGGCCGACGGTAAGGCCATGCGGGTGTGTCATCGAGGAACCCATGTCGCCTTCACAGGAAGACCGAGGGGCTTCACCGGCCACGGCCGGGGTGTGGGTTCCACCCGTCTTGCGCCTTCGGGCGCGCGCCTTTGGCTCCGGCCCGGCTCCGTTACGAAGCCTTTCGAGGTGTCCTTAAGTGAAAGCGTTAAGCCCTTTGCAGGCTTGCGTTTTCGTCTATAAGGGCACCACACCTAACCCTTCACCACCCGAAGTCTTCAATGACTGTTTATCGACCACATGACTTGATTACAGAAAGCGAGAATCGATTATGAGCATGGTTTACACCAGTGATCTACGCACGAAAGCCAAGAACCGGAAAACGAACGAAAAGCGGCAGTTCGTTAAGGACATCAAGAACGCCGTGAAATGGAACTTGCCGAGATTGGAGCATGACACCACCAGCATGGAGAACGTGCCGAGAGAAATGGTGGTGAAGTTGCTCAGGCTGGACAAGGTGGCGACGAAGACAGACCCGGACGGCAAGCACGCCATGCAGACGCTTATCTCGTTGGGCTATGTGCTTCGCCCACGCCGCTATCTCGGCCGAGAGTACTTCAGGCGCGACGATCTGGTGCAATCACTCAAGGCTTACGTGGGGGCGTGACTATGCGGGCGAAACTGAAACTAGTGATCGAGGAAACCGACGACACGGGTACCATCACAACCACGTTACCGCTGGCGTTCGCCATGGATGACGATATGGGCAACCCGGTTGCCGGCGTGTATGACAAGCTCAAGAGCGACCATAGGCGTTTGCGCTTCGCCACATGGTTGATGCCGGCCGTCACCGAAGCGATTGTGCAAGCGAACTACGGCACCGACCAAGATTCTGGGGCCGACATATGAACCCGCGCGCGAAGCTCACAGCCAAACAGGCGGCCCGATATCTGGGCGTGAGCGAAAGCCTGTTGCGCAAGTGGCGCGGCGAACATTACGGCCCGGTGTTCTACAGGCCCACGGACGCGCCCAACTGCCCCGTGCTGTATGAGGTGGCCGACCTCGACATGTTCGTGGCGCAGCGCAAGCGCAAGGCGGCCCAACGTGCCGCGTAGGCAAGTAGTCGCCCCGTCCATTCGCGCCGCCGAGATAGCGGCGTGGGGTAACGACTGTTGGTTGGAATTGCCCGGCTGCACGAAGGTGGGCACCGAAGACGACCATATAGTGCCACATGCGCATGGCGGCAAGGACACCGTGCCGAACCTACGCCGCGCGTGCAAGCACTGCAACGCTTCACGCCAAGACCGCGTGCTGTACGGCTATGGCTGCCGCTTGCACATGATCGTATGCCCGCCCGGCTCATGCGACCGGGAGGCCGTGGACTACATCGCCACGCACGCCAAGCCTAGCGACCCGGTTGTGTCGTGGGCTTCGCTGGCCGTCGCCATGCGCGTGGACGAAGCGGACATGGAGCAGCGGCGGGCCGTGGCTATGGCATGGTCTGCCGCCTACCGCCAGTTCGCCAAGAGCAAGGCACCGTTGGACGTGTGGCTGGTGCGCACCATACCCGCCAGCCGCAAACACCCCCAGATGCTGGCCGAGTGGATAGCGCTGGACTACGACATACAGGTGCTAGACCCCGGCTACTCGGAGAGCATGGCAAGGGCGCGCAACGACATGTACCGGCAGCTTGTGCGCCAGTGGTACGCCCTCCACCTGTCGCAAGAGACGATAGACGCGAGGCAAGCGGCCCGCCGCCAGCGTCTCGCGGCCCTTGGCTTGCGTTCCATGCCGTCTTCAGTGCCTTCATCGCGGCCGGAATGGTGATTTTTTAAGCTCGCGGCGCGAAGAAAGACCCCGCACCCAGTTTTTTCTCCCCCCAACTTGGGAGGAAAAACGGCCCAGAAACGTTGAAAAATCAAGGAAAAGAAAGGATATGAGATTATGCCGCAAGGAACTTTTGAAATCTTCGACGATGCCGCCGGCCGTCATGTCGGGCAACAGGAAAAGGCCACCCGTCGGCTGATCGAGAGTCTTACCGAGCGTTCGGGCGGCGACCTTGACCCGTTCGCTACCACGCTATGCGCCAGCCTGTTGTCCCTTGCCCAGAACATCGACACACAGCGCAACGCCGGCAAGGAGATCAGCCGCAACATGAATACCTATCTGGATAACGTTCAGCGCCTTCAGGATATGTACCCGCCGGAACCGAAGGTGGACGAAGACGTGGCCGCCTATCTGGCCGAGGCGAAGGCATGACCACGCCGCCGAGTATGCGGGCCGGCACGCGCCGCGACCCATCGCGCCGCACCGACGGCAACGTGGTGGCGCGCACTGCCGAACTGTTGGGCAAACCGTTGTTGCCGTGGCAACGGTACGTCGCCGACGTGGCCGGAGAACTGGACGACTCCACAGGCACGTACCGGTATGACACCATCGTGCTTACCACGCCCCGCCAGTGCGGCAAAAGCACGTTGATAGACACCGAGGACACGCGCAACGCCCAGCTTGGACGCGATAGAAAGATCTATTACCTTGCCCAGACTGGAAAGGATGCCGAACAGCACTTTAAGGAATACGTGAAGCAACTGAGGGACAGCCGGCTGGCACCGCTGGCCCTGAAGCCACGACTGAGCAACGGCGGCATGGAACAGCGGTTCGCCAACGGCAGCTTCATACGCCCTTTGGCCGTCACGAAGGTGGCCGGCCACGGCGTTCAGATGGACAAATTCACCTTGGACGAGGCGTTTAGCCTGACCGAAGAGGCCGGCTATATGATCTTGGACGGCTTGGGGCCGACCATGAACACCCGTTTGCGCTTCACCGGCGTGCAACCACAGATGTGGATTACATCGACCGAAGGCACGGCCGCTTCGACGTTCTTCAACACTCTGTTGGACGGCTTGCGCGCCGGCGACGTGCCCGAACGCACGGCGTGGTTCGACTTCGGCTTGCCCGACGACGAAGACCCCGAAGACCTCAAGGCCGTGGCACGCTGGCACCCGGCCGCCGGCCTGTTGTGGGACTTGCGCCAGTTGGCCGACTTCCGCCAGCAGTTCGGGGACAACAAGGCCGGTTGGGCGCGAGCCTTCGCCAACCGGCGCGACGTGGGCATAGCAGAGCGCGTCATATCGGCCGACCTATGGGACGCCACGACTTGCCAGCCGATAGCGCCCGGCGACTTGGCCGGCCGCCCCGTGGTGTTCGGTGCCGCCGTGGACGTGGACGCCACGCATACGGCGATTAGCGCCGGCATCAAGGAACACGACGGCACGGTAACGGTCCAGTTGCTCAAGGTGATGGACGGCACCGGCGCGGCGCCCGGCGAGATCACCAGACTGTGCGCCACCTACGACGCGCCCCTGTGCATGGACTCGCGCGGCCCGAACGGCGACTTGTGCGACCGATTGGAAGCGTTGACCGACATCAACGGCGACCCCGCTGTGCGTTTCGTGGACATGCAAGCCGGCGACTTCCTCAGCGTCGGTCAAGCGTTCGTGAGCGGCCTTGAGAACGACACCGTGCGCCACGCCGCCGACCCTGAGCTGGACGCCAGCGCGGCGAACAGCGCGCGCGCATGGAGCGGCGACGCTTGGCGCATATCACGGCGCGGCAGCACCGGCCAGACCTCGCCGCTGGAAAGCGCCATGCTTGCCGCGTGGGGCGTATCCCACCGGCCCGAACCCGAAGGGCCGTTGCAAATATTCTGACCATGTACGGCTGTGGCGGACTGTGGCGGGCAATGGCGCGCGCCACTCGCCACGGCCATGCGTGAGCGCGCATCATGTGTCGCATGAACGGCTTCGGTTTTTTTCAGCGGCTACGCTTCGCCGGCAAGATCATCACGCGCGGCGTGGCCGCCGTGGACGACATGCCGGCCGAGATAATGCCGCCCAGCCGCACGGCCGCGTATGACCCGCTGCAACTGTCAACCGTGTTCCGTGGCGTTCAGGTGCTCCAGACCGCCATAGCCGGCTTGCCGTTGCACGAAATGCGCGGCGGCGTGAAGCTCAACACGCTTACGTCCATCATCGAACGCCCGGACGCCAACCGAAGCCGCCGCGACTTCATAAGCGACATCGTGGCGTCGCTATGTCTGGATGGCAACGCCTTCGTTCGCAAGCTGAGGTATGGCGGCGAAGTGGTGTCGTGCCAAGTCTTGCCGCCGTCACTGGTGACCGTGCGCGACGACGGCCGCGACCCCGCCGCGCCAATGCTTCGCTATTCGTATCTTGGCCGCGAGTACACGCCCGACGATGTTACCCACCTGAAGTTCCTGAACGTTCCCGGCCGGTTGCGCGGCCTTGGCCCCATTTCGGCGGCGCGCGAGGAGGTGGAGGGCGCGAAGATGGCCCGCGACTACAAGGCCCGGTTCTACACCGATAGCAGCAACGTTAAAGGCTATCTGAAGAGCGACCAGAAGATCACGCCCGACAGCGCGAAACAGGCGAAGGACGATTGGGCCAAGGCCGGCAAGGCCGGCGACATCAAGGTGGTTGGCAGCAACCTTACCTATATTCCGCTTGACATGAAGCCGGCGGACTTGCAGTTTTTGGAGACTCAGAAGTTCGACACCACCCAGATCGCACGCCTGTTGGGCATCCCGGCAAGCATCATGCTTGCCGCCGTGGACGGCAGCAACCTCACCTATTCCAACATCGAGCAAAGCTGGATTGAGTTTGCCGACTACACACTTGCGGCATATACGGGAGAGCTTGAGGAACTGTTAAGCGGCCTGTTGCCGCGTGGCCGCGTTGTGCGCTTCGACTGGGATAGTTCGCGCCGCGCCGATATGGCCGACCGTTACAACGCCTACAAGACCGCCATAGGTTCCGGTTGGCTCACCGTGGACGACGTGCGCGAACGCGAGGGCTTGCCGCCGTTGACGCCCGAACAGGCGGCCCAGATTCAACCGATTGGAGGCAATGCAAATGAGCAATGAGCATGACGAAAGGCTTATGGAGGCGCGCACGCTCAACGTCACCGGCCTACGCTTGCGCGACACCAACGACACCGGCGACGGCATGACCTTGGAGGGCGTGGCCGTGCCCTTCAATCAGCGATATGCGCTGTTCAGTGACTACGCCGAGGTGATAGACCCCGATTGCGACTTCGGCACCCGCAAGACCGTGAAGGTGAGCCGCGAGCATGGCGACCTTATCGGCAAGCTGACCGACATGCGCAGCGAAGCGGACGGCTTGCACGTCGTGGCGAAGCTGGCCGACACCGAAAGCGGGCGCGAGGCCGCCGAACTGGTGCGCGAAGGCGTCTACGACGGCTTCAGCATCGGCTTCAGGCCGGTGGAAAACAGGGTTATCGACTCGGACGACGGCGTTACCGAGGTGCACCGCCGCAAAGTGGACCTGTTCGAGGTTGCCGTTACCGGCATCCCCGCGTATCCGGCCGCCGAGATCACCAGCCAACGCTCACAAACCACAACCACCAACAATGAAAGTGAGGCACCCAGTATGGGCAACGACAACGAACAGCGCGACGTGAACGAACGCTTGGAGGCGTTCGGGGAGGAACTGCGAGGCATCAAGGCCACCGTGGCCGCCGGCATCCAGACCACCGCGCCGGCCGAGCTGGGCGGAGAGTTCCGCACCGCCGGCGATTACCTCAAGGCGCTGAGCGACGAACGCAACGCCGACCACGCGGCCGCCATCGACCTCATGCGCCAGACCCGAGATCAGATCGTCACCGGCGACACCGGCAACACCGTGGCGTGGATTACGGATGATCTGCGCCTGATCGAACAGCGCCGCAAGGTGACGAACATCCTCACCCGCGACACGCTGCCGGCCACCGGTATGAGCATGGAATACAACGTGGTGAGCGAGGACACCACGGCCGTGGCCAAGCAGACCGCCGAGGGCGCGGCCCTGACCTTCGGCAAGGTGAAGTTCGGCACCAAGACCGCCGACATCAACACCTATGGCGGATACACCACACTGTCGCGTCAAGTGATCGACCGAAGCACCACCCCCATGCTCAACACCGCGTTGCGTGCCCTGAACAACGCCTACGCGAAGGCCACCGAAAACGCCGTGCGTACCTACCTGTACGACCTCATCACGTCACAGCGCGACGCTGCCGACCACCCGAACAACATCACGGCCCCGGCCACGTTGGACGACATGACGCCCGACCAGTGGGCCGGCCTTATCCTTGACGCCGCCGAGGTAATGGACGATCGCAACGCGGCCATGACCCGTCTTGGCGTCTCCAAGGACGTGGCGCTGGCCCTTATCAAGCTCAAGGACTCTGGCAACCGATTCATGGACATTTCCGGCAAGGGTTCGGATACCATCGGCGCTTTCGACCTCACCGGCGTGGTGGGCGACCTCATGCGCGTGCCGGTGTACTTGCTGCCGAAGGCCCCGACCGGCACCGCCGCGTTCATCGACCCGACCGCCGTCACCGTGTGGGAGAGCGGCGGCCCCACCCAGCTTTCCAACACCGACCCCGTGAACATCGTGGACAACTATTCGGTGTACGGGTACATGGCCGTGGCCGCAACGTTCACCGACGGCCTGCTGCCTGTGAAATTCCCAAAAGCCTGAGCCCTCTCACCATTGATGCAACTCCGGTTGATGGTGGATACACACTGTCAGTATCCCCTAGTAGTGGTGAATTACGATGGAGGGCCAATGCAGGCATCGTCAAATATGGTCAGGTGTGTTCGGCTGATGATGGTTGGGCGTCGTTTACGCCGGATTCGACCGTCATCACCGGCGCAAATGGCACCGTTGTAACGGTGGTCGAGGTCGATGGTGGTAACCATGCGATTGCCTCCGGTACTGTCACGTTGCTGGAGACGTACAGGTCGAAGAACATTTTGAGGTACGGCCCGTATTCGGACGGCGACAGAACCGTGTCCATTGCGGATGACGGCAAGATTTCCATGTCGTTTAAGAACCCCTCAAATGGCATCAAGTGGAATCTAGGACTGTTGAAGGCCGGGACATATACGCTGTCGAAATCGAACACGCCAAGAGCAACGGGCATATTTGCCATCGTAAAAAACGCTTCCAACACCGAACTGGCCAGCTTAAATTTCGACAGTGACCAAAATGCCAAGAAATCGTTCACGTTGAGCAGTGACAGCGAATGCGTTTTCATCATCCAGAATTGGTCAACCAACAACAGTGCGAGCGGCTATTTGCAGCTCGAGGCCGGCGATATGAGCACTTCGTGGGTTAAGCCTGATGTGACCGACAGCAATGGGGTGGGTATATAGTTCGCAGCTTGCTCGTGCGACCTGTTCCAAATCACAAATCACCAGAATATAGAAAGGCAGATCATGTCAGCCGAGTGGACTACCTACGAGCCGGCGGTACGCGAAGAGATCGGCATACCCGCCGGCGACGATGCTCGAGTGCAACGCGCGACCATCGCCGCCATGGCGTATGTGGCAAGCGCCGTGGGCGCGGCGTCCATCAAGGACGAAGTGCTGGCCGATTGCATCGTGTCGTGCGCGGCCGACCTGTACAACAGCCGCGACGCCCGGCTGGGCGTCATGGACGTGGGCGACGGCACCACCGAACCGTTCAGAATCTCAACAGACCCGTTGCGTTCGGTGTGGCCGAAACTCAAGGCGGCGGGCGTGAACACCGGCGGGCTGGTGATCGCATGACCGTGAGCGTGCGCGAGGAACGCGAAGCCCTTATGGACTTGCTCACCGACGCCGCCGGAGACCTCGTGGCCGCCGTGACCATCGACGCTCAAGAGGCCAGGCCATTGCCCGGCAAGGCCGTTATGCTGATCGACCCGCCGACGATCACGTTCGAGGGCTACCAGTTCCAAGAGCGCATCTGGACTGTGAACGTGATCGCCGGCACCACCGCCACACAGGTGCAAGCGTTGGACATCATCACGCCCGTGGTCGAAAGACTCTGGGCGCGCAAGGTGAACATGCGAAGCGCGAAGCCTGTCACCTATTCGCTGGCCGGCGTGGGCAACCTCGCGGCCTACGAACTGACCCTTAACCCCTTGGAACTAACCGAAGACTAACCGAAAGGAAACAATCATGGCGAAGGTACGCACACTTGGCCCCGGCTCGCTCAAGATCGGAGGCACCGGCAGCGAACATGACTTTAGCGCGGACGTGACCAACACCGCGTTGGCGCCGAGCACCGACACCGAAGACCCGGACAACTTCCTTGACGGGCACAGCGAGGGCGGCAGCCAGACCGAGTCTTGGACGCTGACCGGCAGCGTCAAGGAAGACTTCAGCATGGACGGCCTTCAGGTCTGGTGCAACCAGCACAGCGGCGAAGAACTGCCGTTCACGTTCATTCCGAACACGTCGGGCACCGTCCAATGGAAGGGCAAGGTGACGATTGCCAGCATCCAGATCGGCGGCGACGTGAAGAGCAAGAACGCCAACGACTTCAGCTTTGCCGCAACGGACGTGACGCCCAGCGCCTACACGCCGTCCGGGATGTGACGTTTGGCCGGGACGATTGCGGCCGGCGGCAACGGATCCTTGCAACTGAAGGGCGCGGGCCAGTTGGCGCGAAGCCTGAAGAAAGCCGGCGACGATCTGAAAGACCTCAAGGCCGTGAACCGCGAGGCCGCTTCAATAGTCGCCGGCGAGGCCAAGAAAACGGCCCCGCACGTATCCGGCAGACTGTCGCGCACCGTGCGCGCCGGAGCCACCCAGAAAGCCGGCGTGGTGCGCGCCGGCAACAAAGGCAAGGTGCCATATGCCGGCGTCATTAACTACGGCTGGCCCGGCCACAACATCAAGGCGACCTATTTCGCCAACAAGGCCGCGAAGGACACCGAACCGGAATGGACGGCCCTTTACTCTCAGGCCGTCGAAAAGATCATAAACCGCATAACCACAGGAGATTTAAGCAAATGAGCGACACCACCACACCGGCGAACACCCGCGTTCGCTACACCGACGGGCACACCGACGAAATCATGGTGACCATGTTCCAACGCACCGCCGCAGAAACCTACGGCAAGGCCCACGGCTGGGGCAGCCTCATGGAGGCCGCCGTCAAGTTCAACGCCTATAGCGCCTATATGCGCTGCCGCCAGACCTCACTTACCGATCTGCCGTTCGACCGGTGGCTGGCAACCGTCGTGAGCATCGAGGACATGGCCAACGACACCGACGACGCTGTGGACATGTTCGACACCCCGGTGGCCGCCAACGTGAGCGACGGCGAGGAAGAGACTTTCGGCCCTTTCCCCGCTGGGACGCCGACGGCCTGAACGCCTATTCGTGCGTGCTTGCCGCCCGCTTCGGCGGCACCCCGTGGGCGTGGCGTCGCGAGAGCGGGCCTAGCCAGGAGGACTGGGGCACCTGTTTGGAACTGTTGGAAAAGGAACGCGAGGCCGCCGAAGAGGCCGAGCAAGAGGCAAGGGAGACGAGCCGATGAAAAGCGCGATTCTTGCCATTCGCATTATCGGTGACGCCACCAGCGCCGTGGCCGCTATGGACAAGGCGCAGCGCGCAAGCATGTCCTTCAAGGACAAAGTGGGCAAGGCCAGCGTGGCGGCAAGCGCCGCGCTGGCGGCCATCGGCGCGGGCGCGGCCAGTTGCGCGAAGGCTGCCGGCGACCTACAGCAAAGCGTCGGCGGCGTCGAAACCGTGTTCGGTGACTCCAGCAAACAGATGCTGGCATGGAGCAAGAACGCGGCCAAGAGCGTGGGCCTAAGCCAGAACGAATACAACGAGTTCGCCACGCTGGTGGGCAGCCAGCTACAGAACTTCGGCATGTCCGCAGAACAGTCGGCAAGCAAGACCAACGAACTTATCGGCTTGGGCGCTGATCTGTCCAGCATGTTCGGCGGCACCACGGCCGACGCCGTGGACGCACTGTCATCGGCGCTCAAGGGCGAAATGGACCCCATAGAGAAGTACGGCATCAGCCTGAACGACGCCACACTACAGGCTCAGGCCGCTTCCATGGGATTGGGCGACCTGTACAAGTCGGGCGACCGCAACGCCAAAATGCAAGCCACGCTTGCCGCCATCACCGCCCAGAGCGGCAAGGCCGTGGGCAACTTCGCGCGCGAGGCAGACACCGCGCAAGGCCAGCAACAGCGCATGAACGCCGCCTTCGAGAACGCCAAGGCCACGTTGGGCGAAGCCCTGTTGCCGTTCCTCACCCAGATGGCCGAGAAACTCGCCGGTGTCGCCACATGGATACAGGCGAACACGTCGTGGCTTGGCCCGCTGGTGGGCGTGATCGCGGCCGTGGCCGCCGTCATAGTCACGCTAAACGCCGCCATGACCGCGTACAGCGTCGTGGCCGCCATCGTTGCCGCAGCACAAGGTGCCGTTAACTTGGCGTTTCTGCCGGTGGTGGCCGTGATTCTGGCCATCGTGGCCGTTATCGCCGTGCTGGTGACGAACTGGGACAACGTGAAGAAAGCCGCCGGCATTGCCGCCGACTGGATACACGAGAAATGGGACGCCCTGTGTTCGTGGCTCAAAAACGCATGGTCCTCAATCGGTTCGTTTTTCAGTGGCATAGGCGAGGGCATCAAGAACGCCTTCGCCGGGCCTATCAACTGGATAGCAAGCAAGTTCGAGTGGCTGGCCGACAAAGTGCGCGGCGTGTTCGACTGGATTGGCGGCGCATGGAACAAGGTAAGCGGGTGGGTGTCCGGCATCTTCGGCGCGAAGAAGTCCGTAGCTTCGGCTTCCGCGTCCTATATGGCCCAGCCCATGCGCGTCTATCAGGCTTCGCGCACCATCGACCCCACAGCCACGGCAACGCCGTTGCGCGCCCGCGCTTCGGCACCCAGCCTATTCGCCACCACGGCACCGGCCGGCGTGGCCGGAGCGGCACGTCCGGCCAACGTGACCGTGAACATAAGCGTGGACGCGCACGGCAACCTTGACAACGACAAGGTGGCCGGCGAGATCGTGGCGAGCCTTGACCGTTGGGCCAAGGTGCGAGGAAGGGAGTTGGCGTTATGAGCGCCGTGAGCAAATGGGGCAACCCGCTGCCGGAGGGCTGCCACATCTTCCTTGATCTCCGCCAACTGCCCGAGGCCCAGGACGGCAGCGACGATCTTGTGCCCTTGTCGCCGTTCACAATCGAGTGGGGCGTGGAGAAGCCGTGGGATGAAACCAACCCGGCCGTGCTGAACATCACCTTGATAGACCAGGGCGGCCGTTATTCCAAGAGCGCGAACGGGCTTATGGGCCACCGGCTCACCGTCCGTCCGGCGTGGGAGCTACAGGGCACCTATAACGAAAGTCCCTTGTGCTTCGCCCTGTTCGACGGATACGTGACCGACGTGCAGATGCTCGACCACGACGGCGGCCGCAATCGTATCAAGCTCACCGCCTCAGACCGTATCTACATCCTTCGCACCGACTGCCGCAAGGGGCCTAACGACGGCACCGACGCACAGGCCGCGCGCGGCTTCCAATGGTGGCTACAGGGCACCACGGACGCCACGCTGAAACGATGGCTTAACTTCGACGGCATCCCCGCCAACGACTTCACCTACAGCACGTTTTCGACGCCGCCGAAGGCCAGCGAACGGCACAGTTTCATGGACTTCTGCGAACGCAAGGTAACGCGCCAGATCGACGGCAAATACAACTTCGAGGTAGACCGCCTGTTTTACATGTCCTATCAAGACGCCAGCGCCGCAAAAGTGCCACAGTTCCGCGATATACATGCCTTCTGGGATACCGACGTGATACTTACCGGCCCCACCATCGTGCTTGGCGACTACGGCACCAACCTTAACGACGACTACCGCACCCCGGCAGCGTCCCGCGTCATCATCGACGCCGACCCAACGTTGGACAGCGCCGGCGACTACTACACGCAAGTCGAAATGAAATACGCGCACCGAGGATTGACGAACCCCGGCGCGACCGCTGCGGAACAGGCACAGGCGGCCACAACGTATGAGTTCAACGTGGACGGCAGCCGAGTGGCCCAGATCGCCACGCAGACCCGCAACGGCGAAACCTGTCTGAGCATCGAGGCCGAGTGGACGGAATACCCGAGCAACGCGGCCAGCAGCGCCGCAAGCATCGACATGTCCCGCGCTGTGAACGCGATAGCCGAGAGCAACAACCGCGTGCGCTTGCCAGAACTCACGTTCAGGGGCGACAAGATGGAGCAACGCCACCTATACTGCCGGCCCGACGTGTATTTGTTCCCCGGCAGCCGGTTCGACGCCACCGCGCCGGCCACCACCGGCGCATGGTGCGCGATAGGCGGCACCCTCACCTACGACGTGACCGGAAAAAAGAGCCGGTGGACGCACCGCGTGCATGTCTGGCCCGCACGCAACCAGAAAAGCGGCAAACCGACGTGCGCCGACATGAAAAAACTCACATCGCCGGCCACGTTCAAAGAAGCCGACTGGGTTTTGGGCGCGCTTCGGCACGTCACCAAGACCGGTACGGCCCCGGCGGCGGCCGCAAGCAAGGCAATGGCAATCAGCAAGGAAGGAACACACTATGGAGACGACGAAGCGTTACCGTCTTCCCTATCCCAGTGACGGCGACCAAGTGCGCGAACTGCCGGACATCATCAGGCAACAGGCCGAAGGCATCGACGAGGCGTTGGCCGGTTTCGACTACGACGGCACCGACCCAAACACGCTCACCGCCAGAGTGGCAGCGCTCGAAAGGCAGTTGGACGCCATCAGGGGCAACACCGTGGTGCTGTACAACAACGACAACACGCCATTCTCCGGCGCAATCACCCTGTCGGAAAGCGCCGCGAACTTCGAGCGCCTGACGATCTGTTTCAAAAGCAACGACAACGTATTCGGCAGCATGGACGTGGTAAACCCAGACGGAAAGGTAATCAGCCTCACAACGTCATTCTTTAACTCCGCCACGAATTTCTACCTTAAGAATAGGTGCTACAAAATCACCGGAAAGACCATCAACACCTACGCCATCCAGCCCAACGTCTACCAGACCGGCGAAGCGAACGTGTGCGGCAGCAATAACGGCCGATTGGCGGACCTGATCGTCATCACTCAGGTGTTGGGCACTCGAAGGAACTCGATCATATGAGTGAAGACGTGATTGTCACGTTGGTAGGCACGGCCGGCACCATCTGCGGGGTTGTCGTGACCCAATTATTCAGCGCGACCAAAAACAGACTTGAAGCGTACCGGTTGGCACAGGAGATGCAAGCAGACAACCAACGCCTGTGGCAGTGGAACCGCGCTCTGGTTGACCACATCTACAAGGGCCTAGGCCCGCCGCCGCCGGAACCGCCGGCCGACCTGTTCGACCACGACTAATCAACAAAATGAAAGGAGACAAGAGTGTGAGCGACATCAAATGGGTGGGCAGCCCGAACCACTACGACGGGCGCAACGGCTACGCCATAAGCCATATCACCTTGCACATCATGGTCGGCTATCTGACCGGCACCGACAGCGTTTTCCAACGCGCCGGAGGCGCTTCGGCCCACTACGGCATCGGCGGCAACGGCGAGATACACCAGTACGTGAGCGAGAGCGACGGCAGTTGGAGCGACGCGAACTATGCGAGCAACAACAGCACCGTGAGCATCGAGCACGAAGGCGGCATGGCCGGCGTGCCTTGCACGCGCGCGTGCATGGACGCTTCGGCCCGCCTGTGCGCCGAGATCGCGCGCCGCCAAGGCTGGGGCCGCCTATGGCACGACGGGCGCAACGGCAACGTGTGGCTGCACCGGGAGATACCCGGCACCGACCACTACGGGTGCCCCGACAAGGCCGTGAACGGCCTTGACGTCAACTATGTAATCAACAAAGCCAACGAGATATTGGGAGGCAACGACATGACAAGCGCCGGAGACGTTTGGAACTACGGAATCGGTGCCGAGGGCACCCCTGGCACCGACAATCAACCCGCTTGGGTGCGCCTGAGCTGGATACACAAGGACACCGCGCGACTATACGCGCTGCTGAGCCGCACGGACGACGCCGGACTCAAGGACGGCACCAACGGCGACATCTACACGCGCGTGTGCTACATCGACAAGCGCGTGCGAGAAATGAGCGCCACCGTCACCGCCCAAGCCGCCGCAATCGAGGCGCTAAGCAAGGCGCTGGGAGCCAACCCGGCCGACATCGCGGCCACCGTGGAAAAGGCCGTTAAAGCCAAACTGGACGCCTTGGACATCACCGTAACCGCCACCAGCAAGAAGGAAGAGTAACCCATGACCAGCAACGAACCCCAGCACGCCGCCGACACCGGTTATAAGCCGGTGTTCAACGACACCGTGCGAACCATCGTCTATGTACTCGGACTTGTGGCCGTGGCCGTCGGTTTCGGCTTCACCAAGTTCGGTGACCCGGCAGTGGGCGACTACATCACCACCGTTGGCGGCCTGATCGCGGCCGGCATGGGCGTGGCCTACAATCCAATCCGCATGTCTGGCAAACAGGTCTAGGCACCGAGCATCACGGCGGCCATGCCCGCACGCAACCTCGCGTCGGGCATGGCGACGTAGATTTGCGTCGTCTCGACCGACGCATGGCCCAGCAGCCTTGCCACCAGATACAAGTCATGCGTGGCCGCGTATGTCGCCGTGGCGTACCGGTGGCGGAGGCTGTGCGCGCCGTACCCTTCTGGCAGCAGACGGCTTATATGCTTGCCCACGTAGCTTTCCTCGACATGGCCTTGCCACCGGCCGGGGAACAGCCAACCGCCGCACGACTCTATGGCTTCGGCCAGATCGTCGGGCAACGGTACTATGCGCTGTTTATCGCCCTTGCCGCGCACTATCAGCGACTTGCCCAGCAGATCGTCCATGACATCCCGCGAGTTCACGCCCGCTATCTCGCCGCGCCGTAAACCGCACTCGGCCGCAAGCCGCAGCATCAGCGTTTCGGTTTCGTTCGCCTTCGCCAGCGCCGCAAGAATATGCTTGTCGGGGCATGGGCGCGGGTGCGCCTTCGGACGCTTGACCTTAGGCAAATCGACTGCCGGATTGTCCGGTCTTGCGCCGGTTCGCTGCAAACGGCAGAAAAACGACGTTAGCGTGTTCCTGTACGCCTTCAGCGTTTCCGGCTTCCAATGCTGGCCGGCCATCCAAGACACCAGATCGCCGGTGGTAACGTCAACGGGCGAGCTGCCCAAACCTATGGCCGCGTGCGTGAGCTTGTAGCGCCGGCACCGCACCGTGTCTTCGCTGTACCCACTGGCAATCAGGGACTTCACCCAGTCTTCTACGCTCACTCGCCACTCAGGTGGCGGCTGCAACTTTTTAGCGTTCATGGCACACCATCGTGCCTTACGCCGCTAGGATTAATGATAATCGGCTCAGGCCGGCATGGATTTGGACCATGGGCCGGGGCGTAGCCCCAGAGGTCCATGGTCCAAATCCATGCCCCGCTACTGATGAAAGCTAGGAATTGCAACAATTCCTAGCTTTTTTGTTTTCCGTCAAATCTCACCAAAACCAATTTCCGGACAAAATCTGGACAAAATCCGACAAAAACCGGGTATATCAGCCGAGTTCATCAATCGCATGTGCCGAAAGTATGGAGAAAATGCGCCGGATCCGCCAATCGCATGTGCCGAAAGCGAAGATTGCCGCTCAAGGCTGAAAATCCAACGTTCTCCAAGGTTGCACGCGCTACGTTGACCTCGCCAACCACATATCACCAGATATAAGGAGAACAAGGCAATGCATTATATGAATCAAGCGAACGCGCACAACGCGACGCAGGACACCACAATGCAAGACAGCGCAACGCACGATACGGCAACAAAGGCAACGCAGGACACCGCGCCGCTGAAAGGCATCACCGTGATTGACTGGACGCAGGTGCAGTCCGGCCCGTCGTGCACGCAGATGCTCGCATGGATGGGCGCCGACGTCATCAAGTTGGAGAAGGTGCAGGGCGGAGATCCGACACGTAATGAAATGAACGACGTGGATGGCTCGTACTCCCTGTACTTCCTTCAGCTCAATGCCAACAAGAAATCCATCACGCTGAACATGAGAGATCCGGAAGGCAAGAAAATCCTCGCCGAACTCCTGAAGAAAGCCGACGTGTTCGTAGAGAATATCGGCCCGGGAGACGTGGAAAAGCTTGGTTTCGGATGGAATGACGTACATGCGATCAATCCGCGTCTGATCATGGCGTCGCTGAAGGGCTTCAACAAGGGCAGCCGGTTCGAGCATGTCAAGGCGTTCGAGCCGGTCGCGCAGTCCGCGGGCGGTGCCGCTTCCACCACCGGCTGGTATGACGGCGAGCGCAATGTGCCCACGCAGTCCGGCGCCGCATTGGGCGATTCCAACAGCGGAATGCATCTGCTGATCGCCATTCTTTCGGCGCTGCTGCAGCGCGAGCATACCGGTGAGGGTTGCTATGTGTACCAGTCGATGCAGAATGCGGTGCTGAACTTGTGCCGTGTCAAGCTGCGCGACCAGTTGATTCTCGACCGTTTGGGCAAGCTTTCCTACTATGACTGCTACCCGAATTATGAGTGGGGCAAGCAAGGCAAAGCCATTCCGCGCGCAGCGAATGCGGAGGGTGGTTTGGTGCTTGGCTGGTGCTACCGCGCGAAAGGCTGGGAGCATGACCCGAACGCTTACGTATATATAGTGGTTCAACAGTCCAAGAAGGGCTTCGAGAATTTCTGCCATGCGATGGGATTCGAGGATTGGCTGACCGACCCGCGTTTCAATACCGCCAATGCGCGTGACGAGCATAAAACCGAGGTGTACCAGCGTGTTGAGGCGTACACCATGCAGTTCGACAAGTACACGCTGACCAAGGAATTGGGTGCGAAGGGCGTGCCGGTCGGCCCGGTGTTGGATTGGTATGAGTTGGAGAACGATCCTGATTTGAATGGGGATGGCACGATTGTGACCATTGACCAGCAGGATGCGCGCGGCGATTTCAAGACGATCGGCATGCCGTTTACGATGAGTAATTTCGTGCCGGATTACCAGCGTGCGCCGAAGCTGGGCGAGCATAACCGTGAGATTCTGCATGCGTTGGGATATGACGACGATCAGATCGCTTCGCTGCGTGATTCCGGTGTGATCGGCGGCAACGATGGCGTGCAGGCTGATTTGAAGTAACGCACGTTAGCGCGCACTGGCGCACGAATAAGGGCGGATCACAAGATTCGCCCTTATTTGTTATGCGTCACATCCATTGCAGTCCACGCCCCGCACTTCCGCACACAACCACATGTCTTACGTCTTACGGTTTACCGTCACAAAAAGCGCATGCAGTAACGGAACGTTGGAATTTCAACGTTCCGTTACTATATGCGCTTCGTGAGCTACAGTGAGGATACTGAATCAGCCCACGCAGAAGGGGACGAGCCAGATCCACAGCAGACAGGTGGCCGCGAATGCCACCGTGGCGACGGCCGTGGTCGAGGCGCCTTCTTTTACATAAATGTTGTAACGGCTGGAAATAATGATGCCTGAGAACGCCGGCGGCAACGCGACCGCCATCACCAGCATCGAAATCTTGTTCATGTCACCGCCCATGCCACACAACAGCGCCACGCCAAGGAACACTGCAGGCGTCAGAATCAGGCGGAAGAACGTGTTCCAGATGGTTTCCCAACCGAGCGAGAATTTCACCGTGGAAAGCGCGAGGCCCGCGGAAAGCACGGCCACACCGGAATTCGCTTTGGCGATCAGATCGAAGGTCGGCGCCACCTGGCTTGGCACATGAATGCCCACCAACACTAGGAAAATGGCCAATAACGACGCCCAGCAGATCGGTTGCTTCAGTGCGTCGAGCAACGCCTGCAGATTGCCGTTGCGGTTCTTTCCCGTATTCGACGTGCCATGCACCATAAGTTCGGCGGTTTTGTCGGTTGCGGCATCTCGCGCCGGGTCAAGCGTGATATCGCCTTTTGCATTGGCCTTTGCATTGACCGCGTTTTCGGCCTGCACGCTAAACTTCGCTCGGTCTTTGGCCTGGCCGAGGTTGATCAGATACATGCCGATCGGAATGGTCACCACGTTGACCACGATGGAAATAATGGCTATGACGAGATTCGTGCTGACGGTGTTGCCGTAAATCGGATCAAGCACAGCGAATCCAAGGAAACCAATCGTCGGAGATCCTGCGATCAGAGCACAGACGGCCGCCTCCTGAATGCTGCGGTGGAACAGCAACCGGCACAGATAATAGCTCACCATAAACATGACGATGACGCCGATGAAACTGATGGCGGTCAATGTTGCGTCTTTCGCAAGCATTGCACGGGTCGATTTGATGATGGACACAAATAACGCCGCAGGAAGCGCGATATTCAACACAAGTTTATTAAGTCCCTGCCGCTGATCGTCATCAAAATAACTGAATTTTCCACAAATATACCCTAATGCCATAATGACAATAATTGGCACGATGTCGTCAACAAGTATGTTTATCACTGTCGTTCTTTCTTTATATTTTTTCTATCTGCAATCTTCTGCAATATTGTTTGATTGCTGATATTGCAGATACGTTGATCGGATCATTGGTTTTCAGGCAGAAAAAGTGGGCGCACGCATTCCACCGTTCGCACGCCCACATGTCATACCGACAACCGATGCACTACATGCGAGCGCCGGTCGCGTAGTCGTACATGGTGACTTCGGAATCAACGAGGGCTCCGACCACCGGCTTCGGATTCAACGCTCCGATATTGCCGGATTCCTTGCCCGCATACTGCGCGATCTGCACATGCACGAAGCTTGGCTTGCCTGATTCGACCGCCTCGCCGACCATGCGTTCGACTTCTTCCGGAGTGCTGGCATAGTAACCTTTACCCCCGAACGCTTCGAGGACCTTCTCGTAATGCGCGTTGTAAGTAAGCGTCAGCGGCGACGGATCACCGTCCGCTCCAAGGTTTTCGAAGTCGCCGCGGTAGATACCGCCGTTGTTGAGCACCACGAAGGTGATGGGCAGCTGGTAGCGGCAGGCCACCTCCACTTCCATACCATCGAAGCCGAATGCGGAATCGCCGCCGATGTACAGCACTTTCTTGCCAGTGGAAAGCGCCGCGCCAATCGCATAGCCGGTGCCGCAGCCCATCACACCCCACGTGCCGCAGTCCAAACGATGGCGCGGTTCGAGCATGTCGATGATGTTGCGGCAATCATCGAGCGAATTGGCTCCCTCATTGGTGAGAATGAGATCTTCATGGTGTTTGTTGTACACCTTTTTGATGGCTCCCAAGGCGTTGAAATGGCTCATGGGCAGCTGATCGGATTGTTCGCGGGTTTCAAATTTCGCCACGTTTTTCGCGCTGGCTTCCTTCAGCATGTTCAGCCAGGTTTCGTCAGCTTTGAACGGGTATTCTTCCAGAGATCCGTTGAGCAGCGTCATGGCGGAACGAATATCCCCCACGATTGGTACGTCGATACTGCGCGTGTTTTCGATTTCTTCCGGATTGATGTCGATTTGGATGAATTTCACATGTTCGTTCCACGTTTTGCCCTGGCCGAACGACAGCATCCAGTTGAGTCGCGCGCCGACCAGCAATACCACGTCGGCGTTGCGTAGCGCGATGGAACGGCAGCTTGCCGTGCTGTGTGGGTCGGTATCGGGCACTACGCCTTTGGCCATGGACATTGGCTGGAATGGAATATCCGTTTTCTTGACGAATTCGCGGATTTCCTCTTCGGCGCGGGCGATTGCGGCGCCTTTGCCGATCACCATGAGCGGACGTTCGGCCTGCCGCAGCAATGCGAGCGCCGCGTCGATGGATTTGCGTGCCGGCACCATGGCGGGGGCCGGGTCGGTTGCCGTCCACATCAGGCGGTCGGCTTCGCTTTGGCTCAGGGTCTGTGCCACGGTGTCATCGGGGAAATCGATGTACACCGCGCCTGGGCGTCCTGAAGAGGCGATATGCATGGCACGGGCCACCGCGAGCGGAATATCTTCGATGCGGTCGATGCGCAGCGAAGCCTTGCAGAACTGCTTGGCGTAGTTCATCTGGTCGAGGCCTTCGTATTCGCCTTCCTCAAGGTCGACCACATGGCGGGTTGAGGAGCCGCCGATCATGATGACCGGATAGCCGTTCACCGTGGCTTCCAGCAGTGCCGGTAGACCGTTGAGGAATCCTGGAGCGGATACCGTCAACGTGACAGCCGGCCGACCGGTGATGAATCCGTCGGCCGCGGCCGCGTTCACAGCGTCCTCCTCATGGCGCATGCCCACGAATCGCATACCCATGCCCTGCGCGATGCGCGCGAAATCGGTGACGGGAATGCCGACCACGCCATACATGTTTCGTATGCCGTTGGCCATCAGCACCCGCGCCAGATAATGCGGCGCATCGGTGACCTTCCGATCATCGGCTCCCTGCCGTTCGGCATCCGCACGCATGCTCGCGACCATCGTTTCATCTGCATGTTCTTCTGTCATCGCAACCTCCATTCGTATCGACGACGCCATGATTGTAGATACGTGAAAATGGGAGTTCGTCAGCAGAAAAATATGTTCGTCTGCGGCTTAATTTCAACGTTTTCAGCATGATATAGCCGTATTCTCACGCACATGCGGAATATATTGCAGCTGAAATATCGCAACTCTCATCGAGAAGCATCACCTCCGCGAGACGACATCATCGCCGCATATCATCGTCGCCGTACCGCATACAGCATGAACGCCCCGCAGCACATCACGGCAGCCGCCAAACCCAACACCAGCCCCATCGGACTTCCTGTCTGCGGCATTTCCTGCTCGGGGGCATAAAGGTTGTCGACATTGAACGTCAGCAGGCTATCCTCACGTTCCACCACATCGTTCAGCACCATCATTTTCTGCGCGGTGACGGCCTCATCCAATCCCACGGACTGGTATCCGACCTTGATATTGACCTCGCCGGCACCCGTTGCATGCCAATACACGGTGGTTCCCTCCAGTTCGGCCCAGCCGACTGCCGTGGGCTCGTCGTCCTCGTCGAACACGGCCGGACCTTCGATCGTCGCCGTGAATACGCCCTCGATCGGCTGTCCACTCGAATCCAGCAACTGCACGAACAGGCTTCCGGACCGCAATCCCTGCCGATCATCACGCGTCACCCTCGAAGAAACCGGCAGCTTGTTCGCGGCCTCCTCCCAAAGCTCGTTGACCTTGCTTTCCAGCCCGTCCATCACCGAGAAGAGGTATTGCTCATGCCTGACCCACACCTTTTGGTCGTCATAGTTGCGGTGCACCAGCACGCCGATCGCCGCATACGTGAGCACCGGTTCCCCGTCATGTTGATATTCGGACAGCAGCCATGCGAGGCGCCGCGCCGCTTCCGTATTTTCCACGGTGGTGGTTTCGGTGACCTTATAGTCGGTCATGCTTTCGATTTGCCGGCAATAATAGAATTTGCCCGATCTCGATTCCGCGTTCACCCCGATCACATACGGTTTTCCATCGAGAAAATAGTTGTAATGCTTGCCGTTCGCGCGCAGCAGCTGTTCGGCGGCCAGCGCGGCCGGGCAGGTCATTCCCACGATTATGATGCAGGCCGCCAATACCGCGGCCAGAATCGCAAGCGTATGTCGTTTCATCGCATTCATCGCATCGTCCTTTCGATATGCACATCGTTGTTGTCGTAATTCAACAGGCTTGCATACTTGCGATTGCCACATGGCCTTTTTCAAGGGTTGTGGTCGGAGGACGTTCTTTTTGCCGTTTTTGTGGACAACTTCGCTTGTCAGCAAACGTAACTTATCCACAAAAAACGTTTTACCAATCGTAGGTAAACAAGTTATCCACAAAGGGTGGAAATCGCTGGTCGGAAGATAGTTCACCCAAATCCACCTTTTCTCCTCTATAATCGGCGGTATGGCAGAAGAAGATAAGAGCGCGGAACCGCGCACCACCGCAACCAAGCAACCAGCCGTCAAGAAGACGACCGCCAAAAGCGCGGCCGCCAAAACGGCATCGGCAACGTCTCAGACGCCTAGCAAGCGCACCGCCGCAGCCAAAAAGTCCACGGCATCCACCGCTCGCAAGCGCACCACCAAAGCGAAGGCCGCCGCACCGCAAACGGTCGGCGAAGCCCCAGCCCCCGTCATCGAACGCACCAGCCCCGAACAGTTCGGCCGCGTGAACGTGCTCGACATCACCCCGAACGTTGAGAACGGCCTGTTCCCGGCACGCGTGGAGCTCGGCGAAGCATTCAACGTCACCGCCCAAGTGTTCATCGAAGGCCGCACCAAGGCAGGAGCGACCGTGTCCGTGCGTAACGCACGCGGCCGCGAGGTTGAACGTTTCGCCATGACCTGCACCAATCCGGGCCTCGACCGCTGGGAAGCCATGGTCAAGATCGGCGAACACAGCGATCTGAAGCCGTGGGATGCCGATTATGCCGCCGTCAAGCGTCAGCTGGGCGAATGGCAGATCGTGGTCGAAGGCTGGGAAGACACCTACCAGTCCTGGCTGCACGACGCCGCCATCAAGGTTGAAGTGAATGACGACGTGGAGAATGCGCTGGAATCCGGCGCACAGCTGCTCGCACGTTGGGCTGACGCGAAGGATTCCAAGCTTTCCGCAGCCGACAAGAAGGTGCTGCGCGACGCCGCCAAGACCATGGAAAACAAGTCGCTGAGCGCCGAAGAGCGTCTCGCCGCAGTCCAGAGCAGCGACATCGAGCAACTGCACGAAACCAACCCGTTGCGCGACGGCCTGTCCGAGTCGAATCCGCAGCGTTTCCGTGTGGAACGCCCGAAGTCCAGCTTCGCCTCCTGGTATCAGTTCTTCCCACGTTCCGAAGGAGCCTACTACGGTGAAGACGGCAAGATCGTTCCCGGCAACCTCAAGACGTCGATCGCCGGCTTGGAACGCGCCGCAGCCGAAGGCTTCAACATTGTGTATTTGCCGCCGATCTTCCCGATTGGCGTGACCAACCGCAAGGGACGCAACAATTCCCTGGTAGCCGGCCCGAACGATCCGGGCTCCCCGTTCGGCATCGGCTCCGAACTGGGTGGCCACGACACCGTTGACCCGCAGCTTGGCACCATGGACGATTTCAAAGCATTCTGCGAGCGCGCCCACGAGCTGGGCTTGGAAATCGCGCTTGATTTCGCTTTGCAGTGCTCGCCTGACCATCCGTGGGTCAAGGCGCATCCGAACTGGTTCCGCACCAAGCCGGACGGCACCATCGCATTCGCAGAGAATCCACCGAAGAAGTATCAGGACATTTACCCGATCGACTTCAATGCCGACATGGAAGGCATCGAAAAGGAAGTCGAACGCATTATGGATCTGTGGGTCAAGGCGGGTGTGACGATCTTCCGCGTTGACAATCCTCACACCAAGCCGGTGCGTTTCTGGCAGGATGTGATTGCCGCCGTTACGAAGAAGCATCCGGAAGTGCTGTTCCTTGCCGAGGCGTTCACCCGCCCGGGCATGATGCGCGCGCTGAGCTATGTGGGCTTCACGCAGTCGCACTGCTACTTCCCGTGGCGTAACACCAAGGAAGAGCTCGAAGAGTACCTCGAAGAGACCAACGGCAATGGCGGCTTCTACCAGCACAACACGTTCTGGCCCACCACTCCGGATATTCTCACCGCCTACGTGCGCGACAACGGCATTGCCGGCCATGCGGTGCGTGCGGTGCTCGCCGCTATGGGCAGCCCGAGCTGGGGTATTTACAACGGCTACGAGCTGATCGAAAACAAGCAGCGTCCGGGCTTCGAAGAGCAGATCGACAACGAGAAGTACGAAGTCAAGGTGCGCGATTGGGACAGCACCGAAAAGTACGGCATCGCCGAACTGCTGACCTCGCTCAACAAGATCCGTGACACTCACCCGGCTTGCCGCAGCTACCACAACCTGCACATTCTGCCGAGCGACGACGCGGGCGTGATCGCATTCCTGCGTCAGACTCCGGCCGAACTGACCGGTACCGGCAAGGCAGATACGATGATCGTGATCGTGAACCTCGACGGACACAACGCGCACCAGTCCATTGTGCACATCGAGCTTGGCGACTTCGGTTTCGCCACCGACAAGCCGCTCAAGGTGCATGATGAGCTGACCGGCCGCGACTTCGAATGGGGTTACGACAACTACGTTTCGCTCGCCCCTTGGGCCGACGTGGCACACGTGCTCACCGTAGTCGAAGACTGATTGAGTCTCAATCGATCTGATTAATCTCGGTCAGCTCGACTAGAAATTCGTTTCGATTCATACCACAATACCGGTTCCACTTCGGTGGAAAGCGGTATTGTGGTTACTGATAATGCAAACTGCCCAATCTCAAGGAGAAATGACATGGCAGAAACCTTCAACGTCGTGGTGGAAATTCCGCGCGGCTCCAAGAACAAGTACGAAGTGGACCACGAGACCGGCCGCGTGTTCCTGGACCGCACCCTGTTCACTTCCATGGGTTACCCGGATGACTATGGCTACATCGACGGCACTCTGGGCGAGGATGGCGATCCGCTCGACGCACTCGTCATGATCCCGAACTCCGTGTTCCCGGGCTGCGTGGTGGAATGCCGCGCCGTTGGCCTGTACCACATGGTCGACGAGGCTGGCGGAGATGACAAGGTGCTGTGCGTGCCGGCTGACGTACGTTTCGACGACATCAAGGATGTCGAAGACGTTTCCGAGTACCACAAGGCTGAAATCAAGCACTTCTTCGAGCAGTACAAGGCTCTGGAGCCGGGCAAGGAAGTGCTGCCGGGCGATTACTGGACCGGTGCCGCCAAGGCCGAGGAAGAAATCGTGGCCGCCCGCAAGCGCCTCGAAGAATCCGAGAAGTGATTTCCACGCCTTTCTAGATAGCTTTAGGTAGCAATCCAAGGAAAGCCCGTTGACGTACGCACTCGCACACGTCAACGGGCTTTTGCATACCTTCCAACGTCCAGATTCCGCCAGTCACTGGAAGAATCCTCCCGCAAACCAGCCCCTCAGCGGGCAAAAACCTCCACTCACTGGAACAATCACCCCACTAACACGGCTTCCAGCGGACAAATTCCCCCAGTCACTGGAAGAAAATGCCCGCAAATCAACTTCTCAGCGGGCAGATTCCTCCACCGATTGGAGGAAAACGGACAAAACCATACCCTCCAAGTGTCCAGATTCCTCCAGCGAGTGGAAGAAACAGCCCGCAGACGGGATACACTCATACTGCACGCGCATATTCGCCGGGGCCGCTATAGTGGAACACGTAATTCACGGCATGCGAACAGTATTCGCAGAATTCAAAGCCCGCTGGCTGGCGCGGCAGTTCTATGTCGGTACCCCTAGGCGTAGGCGGACGTGAGACTCCGTCGAGGCCCATCCCGTGGGAAACCGGCGGGATGAACCTATATACCAGCTATGTTGATTCAAACATTACTTATTGCCGTTTCCGTATCGATGGACACATTCGCCGTTTCCATCGGCAAAGGTCTCACCGTCAAAAAACTACGCGGCCTCGACGCGTTCAAAACCGCCCTCTGGTTCGGCGGATTTCAGGCGCTTTTCCCACTGCTCGGCTATTTCGCCGCCTCCACGCTCAGCAAATACGTGACCGCCGTCGACCATTGGATCATTTTCGGCCTGCTCGCCCTCATCGGCGGCAACATGGTGCGTGAAGCATTCGAAGAGGATGAAGAGAACGCCAAGGAAACCGCTGATTTCGATTGGAAGCACATGCTTCCGCTCGCCGTGGCCTGCAGCATCGACGCATTCGCCGTCGGCGTCAGTTTCGCATTCATGTCGTTGAACATTTGGATTTCAGTGATCATCATCGGCATCACCACCGGCCTGTTCTCCGCAGCCGGTCTGTATATCGGTCGCGCGTTCGGCTCGCGCTGGCAGAAGCCCGCACAGATCGCAGGTGGCGTCGTGCTTATTCTGATCGGCGTGAAAGTATTGCTGGAACATCTCGGATTCCTCGCATAATAATCGCAAATCAGATATACAGATAAATATACAAACTTACAGTAAAAGCCCGTAATCGCACATGATTATGGGCTTTTACATTACCGCTTACCGCAAATACTTGCGATTATTTTCCTGCGCTTTCGCGTTTTCTCGCGATTGCAGGAATCACACTATTAGAACATGACGGTCGCGTACGATGCGATACCGACCACAATTCCGGAAATCATAACCGGCAGCAGCGCAATGCCGATCCACGGATTCTTGGATTGCGGATCGGGATCGGCATCACGATTCCACCAATACGAACACGCGTCAAGCGCGATAATCAGCAACAACGCCACAATCACCGCAACAGCCCACGCCGTCGTCGAGCCATAATCGGTGGAAGCCGCGTTTTCGCCGGAACGAATCGGCAGCAGCGTCGATAGGAAGCACCAGCCCGCGCTGCCAATCATGGCAACGCCTTCCACAACATTGTGCGACAGCGAACGAATCAGATGCGTACGGTTCTCACGCGCCATCTGACGCCCGAACGAAACCACAATCAGCAGGATCAGCAGACCGCCGACGCCGGCGATCCAGCCTTCCTGCATCCAAAACGTGTCTTCGTCACCCAAACCGGCAGGGAAAATCGCACGTCCGAGCATCATCGTCGTGGCACACACCACGGAAAGCAAGCCCGCAATCACGGAAATCGCATGCCCCGCAACACCATCGCGGAACGGGTTGAACACGGCAAGCAGCGCAATCATCGCCACGGAAGCCACAACCGTGAACGACACGATTGCGGGCTCTTCCGCATTCCCATAGGAAATGCCGGGAATCAGAGCAAGCACAACCAGCACCACATATGCGGCGATTTGGACGGCAAACACCTTGCCGAACGAGGCTTTCTGAGCCGACTTGACGGCAACTTTTTCAGAGGCGGTCATTTCGTCCCCTTTTCATGATTTTCCATAATGTGGTCATTACGTATGCGATACCATTAAATGTAGCCGCAAGTGTCCACATAGTTCAGATAAAATTAATGAAACGCCGACAACACACAACAAGAGTACAATCGCGGCAACGATACAAAACCAGTGCAAGAGACAAAGGGAGCTAACGTGACGGATCTGACGCTTATGACGTTCGCTAGCGACCCAGCTACCGTGCTTCCTTCTCTGGCGCTGCTTTCCCACCGCGTACGCGTGCTACCAATGGACGCGGCAAGTCTGGTGAAAATGCCGGAAAACACCATTCTTTTTCTGGATGCGCGAGATGATCTGGCCACGGCGAAAACATTGTGCCGCCTGATTCATGCATCCGGACTGTCCACGCCGATCGTGCTCGTCCTCACCGAGGGTGGCTTCACCGTGGTCAATTCGCAGTGGGGCATCGCCGACGTGGTGGTGGCGTCCGCTTCCCCGGCCGAAGTTGAGGGGCGTCTTCGCTTGGTATCCGAGCGCGGCAACTCGCCGGTCAATGCGGTTTCCGGTTCCGGAGAATCGGGCGTGCAGAACGAAGACGGCATGATCCACTCCGGCGACCTGGTGGTGGACACCAACGGCTATACGGCAAGTCTGCATGGGCATCCGATCGACTTGGCATACAAGGAGTTCGAGCTTCTCAAGTACCTCGTGCAGCATCCGGGACGCGTGTTCACCCGCGCGCAGCTGCTGCAGGAAGTGTGGGGCTACGACTATTACGGCGGCACCCGCACCGTCGACGTGCATATCCGTCGTCTTCGCGCCAAGCTGGGCGGCGAATACGAGCATGTGATCGGTACCGTGCGCAATGTCGGCTATCGTTTTGATCCTCCGGAAGAAGAGGAAGGCGAGGCGGCAGCCAAGGACGCCGCAGCCCACAACGCTTCGAGCGAAAACTGATTGTCGCACTATTCGCATTGCTGGCATTGCCTACGATTTGCGATGCTTGCGATTGCCACGATACTTGCGATCTGACTGTCGGCTATCTCACTTTCGTACGCGCGATTGCATATTCATGCGACGGTAGACTGGTGCCATGCCCCGGGAATCGAAACAAGCGCGACTGTCACGCATGCATCAGGAATACGCCGTATTGTGCGAGGAGATTCCGCATCCGAAATGCGCGCTGAATTTTTCAAACCCGTTTGAGCTGCTGGTGGCGACCGTGCTAAGCGCGCAAACCACCGACAAACGCGTGAATATGGTCACACCGGAATTATTCGGCGAATATCCGGGACCGGCCGCACTTGCGAGCGCCAATCCCGAACACGTGGAAAGCATCATTCATTCCATCGGATTTCATCATACGAAGGCAAAGAACATCATCGGACTTTCTTACGCATTGTGCGAACGGTTCGACGGCGAGGTGCCGCAAACCATGGATGCTTTGACAAGTCTGCCCGGGGTCGGGCGCAAAACCGCGAACGTGGTGCTTGGCAATGCTTTTGGCGTGCCGGGATTCCCTGTCGACACGCATGTGATCCGTGTGACCGGGCGGCTGCGCTGGCGTTCGGACTGGGCGAGCGGCTCCCCCGACCCCAAAGCCATCGAACGAGAGATCACCGCCTGCTTCCCGCCCGAAGAGTGGACGGACCTGTCTCACAGGCTGATATTGCATGGTCGTGCCATATGCCATGCGCGCAAGCCCGACTGCCTCAACTGCCCCCTTAACGACACCTGTCCGAGCGCATTCGCAGCGTAACGCGCATGCCCGCTGTAGCCTGTGCCAACTAGACTCAGCACCATGGAAGACACCATGGAAGAAGAAAACGGGCGGGAAGCCAAGCTGAAAGCCGAAATCACGCGATGGCTGATCTTTTTCGGCGTCGCCATCATGCTCAGCGTCATGACCTGGCTGGGCTGGTCGCTGACGAACCGCAAAAATCCGATTACCTCCTTCACCACGCTCGTTTCCGACTCCTCCGTGGCCATCGGCATTCAGGGCAGCGCGCCGGAATCGCTCGACATCCGCACCGAACAGGGCACCGCGCTGGAGCAGGCGCTGCTCGAAAACGTGTACGAAACCCTGGTGTCACGCAGCGAAACCAACAAACTGCAGCCGTCAATCGCGAAATCATGGCAGATTTCCGACGACGGACTGACCTACACGTTCACGCTCAACAGCAACATGACCTTCGCCAACGGACACAAGCTCGACTCGTCCGACGTGGTCTGGTCGCTGCAAAACGTCATCAACAACAATTACGTGGGATCCGACCAACTTGGTAGTCTCAAGGAAATCACCAATCCCGACGAAAAAACGGTGGTCATCACCCTCAATCAGCCGAATCCGTGCCTTCTGCGCGCGTTGAGCGGGCGTGCCGGCATTGTTTACGATGAGGAAAGCACGGCGAATTACGGCAAGAAAGCCGTGGGATCGGGACCGTTCACCGTGGAAGCCTCGTCGAAAACACAGATCGTGCTGCAGCGCAACGACTCGTATTGGGGCACCAAAGCCGCCGCATCGCAAATAACGCTGTATTACTACGCTTCCGAAGATTCGCTGGTCAGCGCCATGGAAGCCAAGAAAATCAGCATGGCATTGCCGTTGAGCGCGTCTGCCGCCGATGAGCTCAACCAGCAAAGCGGCATCAACTCCGACAGCGGCATCAGCTTCGACAAAGTGATGCTCGCCTTCAATAACGGCACCGAAAGCCCGTTCTCCGACGAGCAGATCCGCAAAATGACGAGATACGCCATCGACGCGCAGACCATCGCCAAAGACGCTCCGGACGCCTATTCGCCGCTCGGAGGCCCGATAAGCCCGCTGGAAGACGGGTATGAGGATCTGAGCGAACTGTTCCCCTACAATCTTGAGCAGGGCCAGCAGATGCGCAGCTATTTCGGCGCATACTATATCGCCGATATCGATCTGCTGGTGCCCAAGGAATATGAGCAGATCGGCAACACCGTGAAATCGGCGATCGAACAGCTCAATATCGGCGTCAATCTGGAAGTGCTCGATTCCGCGGCGCAAGTCACGGAACGCATGAACGCGGGCACCTACAATATCGCGCTCACCACCATGAGCGGCGAAAACGATGCGAGCGTATTCACCGACGGCCAGAGCGTGTTCCATTATGAGAACGGCGATGTGCAGCAGGCATATGCGGACGCGATGGCGGCCACCAATGATGACGATTATCAGGCACGCATGCGCACGTATGCACGCGCCGTCAGCGAAAACGCGGCAAGCGACTGGCTGTACACGCGCAAGAATTTCATGGCGGTAAGCGACCAATTGCAGGGATATCCGAAAAATCTGACCGACCGTCTGCTGCCGTTGAGCAGAGTGAAGTTGCAGTGATTTTCCCGCGATTGTCAATCAATCGCCGAACACTGCGGACAATCCGTGTGTTGCGCTGATTTTCTTGCGATTTCGGCATTCGGCTGCAGTTCCGTAAGTTGTCACATTCGCTTTCTAGACTAGCGTTTATGACTGAAAGCCAAGATAATACCATCAACGCGAACCTCACGCCGCTGCCCGACAAGGTCGGCGTGGACGGTCTCGAAGACAAGTGGCGCGAAGTCTGGGACGAAAGCGAAGTCTACAAGTTCCAGGGCACCCGCGACCGCAAGGCCGTGTATTCCATCGATACCCCGCCGCCCACCGTTTCCGGCCACCTGCACGTGGGCCACGTGTTCTCGTACACGCATACCGATGTGATCGCGCGATTCAAGCGCATGAACGGCTACGACGTGTTCTACCCGATGGGCTGGGATGACAACGGCCTGCCAACCGAACGCCGTGTGCAGAACTATTACGGCGTGCGTGTGGACACCTCCCTCAAGTACGATCCTGATTTCGTGCCGCCGTTCGAAGGCACCGATGGCAAGAAGATCGACGCCAAGGATCAGGTTCCGATCTCCCGTAAGAACTTCATCGAACTGTGCGAGAAGCTCACCGCCCAGGATGAGAAGCAGTTCGAGGCGCTGTGGCGTTCCCTCGGCCTGTCCATCGACTGGACGCAGACCTACCACACCATCGGCGAGCACCCGCAGCGCGTGGCCCAGAAGACGTTCCTGCGCAATCTGGCCCGCGGCGAAGCGTATCAGAAAGACGCTCCGGGCCTGTGGGATGTGACCTTCCAGACCGCAGTGGCCCAGGCCGAGCTGGAATCCCGCGAATATCCGGGCTTCTACCACAAGGTGGCGTTCCGCTTCGAAGACGGCACTCCGATCTACATCGAAACCACCCGTCCGGAACTGCTGGCAGCCTGCGGCGCACTGATCGCGCACCCGGATGACGAGCGTTACAAGCCGTATTTCGGCCAGTACGTCTACTCCCCGCTGTTCCACGTGAAGGTGCCGATTCTGGCGCACAAGGCCGCGGAAATGGACAAGGGCGCAGGTATCGCCATGTGCTGTACGTTCGGTGACGTGACCGACGTTGAGTGGTGGCGTGATCTGAACCTGCCGCTGCGTTCCATCATCCAGCGCAACGGACGCATCGTCATGGACACCCCGGACTGGATCGAAGACGAGGAAGGCAAGCGCATCTTCCAGGAAACCGCCGGCAAGACGACATTCTCCGCACGCAAGATCATCGTCGACGCACTGCGCGAATCCGGCGATCTTGACGGCGAACCGACTCCGACCAAGCGTATGACGAACTTCTACGAGAAGGGTGACAAGCCGCTCGAAATCGTCACTTCCCGCCAGTGGTACCTCAAGAACGGCGGCACCGATCAGAAGCTGAACGCCGAACTGATCGAACGCGGTCGCGAACTGAACTTCCATCCTGATTTCATGCGCGTGCGTTACGAAAACTGGGTGAACGGCCTGAATGGCGATTGGCTGATCTCCCGTCAGCGCTTCTTCGGCGTGCCGTTCCCGCTGTGGTATCCGGTGAAGGAAGATGGCACCGCCGATTACGATCATCCGATCGTGCCGAGCGAGGACCGCCTGCCGATCGATCCGACCGACGATGTGCCGGAAGGCTACAGCGAGGACCAGCGCGACGTGCCCGGTGGCTTCACCGCCGAACCTGACATCATGGATACGTGGGCGACCTCGTCGCTCACCCCGCAGATCGTGACCCGCTGGGAAGAGCCAGGCGAAGAGAACCAGGCGATTTTCAACGCCACCTTCCCGATGGATCTGCGTCCGCAGGGTCAGGACATCATCCGCACCTGGCTGTTCTCCACCGTGGATCGCGCGCATCTCGAGAACAAGTGTCTGCCGTGGGCCAATGCCACCCTGTCTGGATGGATTCTTGATCCGGATCACAAGAAGATGTCGAAGTCCAAGGGCAACGTAGTTGTGCCAGACAAGCCGATCAAGCAGTTCGGCGCCGACGCGGTGCGTTATTGGGCCGCTGCGGCACGTTTGGGCCTGGATGCCACCTACGACGAAGGCCAGATGAAGATCGGCCGCCGTTTGGCCATCAAGCTGCTCAACGCCACCAAGTTCGCACTGGCCATCGGCCGTGAGGATGAGAACCACCATGTGGGCGCTCCGGCAACCGCAAGCTGGAACCCTGCCGACGTGACCGAGCCGCTGGACCGCGCAGCCATGGCCAAGATGGCCCTCATAGTGCGCGAAGCCACCGAAAGCCTCAACAACTACGAGCATTCCAAGGCTTTGGAAGTCATCGAAAACTACTTCTGGCAGTTCTGCGACGATTACATCGAGCTGGTCAAGAACCGTGCATACGGCACCGCAGACTCCACCGGCCATGTGCCGAGCGAGAAGGCCGTGAAGTCCGCTCGCACCGCGCTGGGACTGGGCTTGGATGCCTTCGCACGCCTGCTGGCACCGTACCTGCCGTACGCCACCGAAGAAGTGTGGAGCTGGATGCATGAGGGCGAAGGCTCCGTGCACCACGCCGCATGGCCGAAGGCTGAAACGTACGATGCGGCCGCAGCAGCCGTCTCCCCGGAGCTGCTCACCCATGCCGGTGAAGCTCTGGCCGCGCTGCGTGGCATCAAGTCGAAGGCCAAGGTTTCGATGAAGACCCCGATCCTTTCCGTGCAGCTGGGCGTTTCCGATGAAGCGCGCGAATCCATCGAAAGCGCATTGGGCGATATCGCCGAGGCCGGTCGCGTGGTCGGACGCATCTCCTTCATGGGAGCGGCCGCCGCACTGAAGGCCGTCAAGGAAACCGCCGAAGCAGCCAAGGAAGCCGTCAAGGAGGCCAAGGCTGATGCCGAAGCCGCCATCGACGTGATTGTGGCCGACAGCGAACTTGGAGAGCCGCCGGCTAAAAAGCCGAAGAACTAATGGCAACTGTAGGTGAAACCGGCAGCCTTCGTGGCAAAGCCGTTCACTTCACCTACAGACAGTCCACAGGACTGTCTGCTTAACGGCTCAGCCGGCTAAAAAGCCTAAGAGGGGATCTTCCGCGATTGGAAGGCCCCCTCTTTGTGTATCTGGATCCTATGTTCATACTTTTTTATAAAACGGGAACTGCAAGCAGATATTGAGATTGCGCGGCCTTAGCAGGCTGCGATTGCACAGGCATATCCGGATACAGCTTCTGCAAAGCCTGCTGCAATATTTCGGCAGCGGCCGCAATTTCAACGGTCTCGTCAATCAAATCGCTATTATCAGGCACAATCAACGTGCGATTTCCGGAACCAGCAATGCCGTATGCTGCAATCGGCAACGCACTTGTCATCAACATTTCGGAAGATGCGGTTTTTCCTGTTGTTCCAGTATTTTCAGATGCGGAATCTACCGAATCGCCATCGCTGGATTTCTTTGATTCCACTCCCCCGACTTTCGCAACGTTCTTCGACGTGGTATCGGCAGCCGCGCCAAATGACGATCGCAGGCCGCCCGCGTAGCTCATCACATCATCCATGCTGATGGCGTTCTTGTCGTCCACCAAGCTGGCCGCAGTACCGTCGGAAGCGTTCTGCTGATTGGCCGCATCCGCCTGCGCGCGTTCCTCTTTGCGTTGGGCCTTGATACGCGCCCGCTCGGCACGGCCCGCAAGCGACGTCTCCGAAGCCGAGGCAAGTCCCATAGACCCCTTCAACGTAACTTCCGAACCATCGACAGTATCGTCGGAACTGGTCGAATCATCACCTGCATCAAGCTGATCCGCAAAACGAAGCACGATCTGGTGGAACGCACTGGCCTGACCCGTGTGCTCGCTCGCATCCGCCAACGCCTGCATCGCATCGTCAACCCTGCTTGAAGCCGACTTCAACTTCTCATTGCCGTCAATGCTGTTGCGCACATCCGCAATCGCCTGAGATTCCAAGTTTTGCGCCGAACCTGCGGAAGCCCCCAATTCCTTAAGCCGAGCGGTGTATGCGTCGGTGAAATCCATGGAATACGGAATCATCGCCGAAGAAAGCTGCGACTGGCCGGCACTGTAATCCTTGGCGCCACGCTGCTGCTCCTCGCCCGCACGCTTGTTGAGTTCCGCCACCAAACCGGATGTGCCACGCTGTTCGATGGTGCGAATCACCTCGTTCACCGCGTCGGCGGCACCCGTATGTCGGTATGCGGCGCTCACATCGTTGACCGCGTTGGCCAGATCGACCACGGACTGCGCCACCGCAGTATCGCCGTTCAGTTCGGCCGCGGTGCCGAGAATGGCGGTAAGTTGCGTGGTATCGCCAATCGATCCGGAAAGATGCGTCGTATACGAGCCGACGTACGCGTCGATATACCCGTTGAACGCCTGCTCATGTTCCTGCTCACGCTGGGCGATGGTCGTTTCGGCAAGCTCCTTTTCATGATCGCGCAGTTGTTCGAGCTGCGCGATGAGCTCATGGTTGCGTTGCGATCCGACATTCGTCAAACCATCCACCAATGTGGATGCGCGATCGGTCAAACTGGTGAGATTGCCATAGCAGCCAGTTCTTTCGGAATCGCAGGCAACAGCGGCGACAGACAGCGAACTCATGGTGAAGTTTTTCGCAGTCACATACGTATGAATCGTAAGATCCTCACCCGGCTTGCCTACCGCAGCGACCAATGTCGACGAATTGCCGGCAGACACAAGCACGCCTTCGTCTGAGGTCGCGTCATTGCCGACGCGGTTGGGAATGGTGAACGCGACGATCGGCGTCAGATCAGCCGTTTCCTCCGGTCGTTCCGATTTCAGATCGATGCGGATGCCGACCACGCCCGATGCACCGGAAATCTTGGATGCGCTGACGGTCGGACCGTCCAAAGTAAAGGTCGCCGTTATATCCCACGGCAGTTCCACACGCTCTTGCGGCACGCGCTGCGAAGACGTCGCGCCCTCATCTGCATTCATGTCCGTATCAGTTGCAGAAGCGGCGTCACTCGTCAAATACAAGCGGCCCGGCTCATCAACGGACTCATATGCGCTCATCACATCGTGCGAGGCCACCGCCGAGACGTACTCGCCGTTCCGACGCACCGCATCAACCACATTCGAAACCCCGACCGCGCATACGGGAGCCGCCGAAACCAGCGTTACCGCAATGGACGCAGCCAGCATGTGCCGCAGATGGACACTCGCCACACGCATATCACGCTCACCACGCGTGCTATCGGCATGATGGGCACAAGATGCACGAAACGCAACAGAACGACGCATGCCGAGCCTCTCAATCGCAATCAAAACAACGTTCCAAAGCAATCAATGTAGCGCGCGGCATGCCCCGGCAAGAAACGATTTCGCGGAAAACAGACAGGTCAGGCGAATACGTCGAGCACACCCGGATCGACGCCGTTCTCGGCGATGCGCTTATGCCTGCGCTTGGCTTCGGTCACCACGAATTCGCGATACATTTCGGCGATGTCGGGATCCAACCCGGCATCGACAGCAATGCGGTGCAACCGTTCGATCTGGTAATCCTCACGCTTGTAATCGGCCGGCGCGAAACCCGCGCGGGCTTTCAGCACACCCACTTGGGACGTGTATTTGAAGCGTTCCGCCAGTAGGGAAACGATGGCCGTGTCGACATTGTCGATCGACTGGCGCAATGCAGCGATTTTCGCCACGGCATCGGCAACCTCGGGATTGCTTTGCGCGGTGCCCGCATCGATGACGGTTTCGGTTTCATGCTCTTCTTCTGGCCGAAGCCAGTCATGTTCGCTATCGCTCATGCGTACAAGACTACCGCGCGCATGTCACTTGGAGAAGTACCGTTGCAGCACAATCGTGGTTTCCGTGCTCACCGGCACCGTTTGGTGGATGACGTTCAGCAGATCCTCAAGCTTGCTTGGCGAGGCTGCGCGCACGGTCAGCATGTAGCTGGGTGACCCAGCCACGGAATCGCACGACATGATGCCTTCGATATCCTGCAATTTGGCGGGAATCTCGGCTTCCTTGGAATAATCGATCGGCGTGACCGCAATGTAGGCACGTACGGCGAGGCCACGCTTTTCATCGTCGATAACGGCCTTGTAGCCGAGAATCACATTACGACGTTCCAGTTTCTGCACGCGCGATTGCACCGCGGAAATCGACAGTCCCGTAGCATCCGAAAGCTGAGACAGCGTAGCGCGGCCGTCTTTCTCCAGCATGCTGAGAATGGTCTCGTCGATATCGTCGAATTGGCCCACGCTCGCATGCGTGGTGTCGGGTTCGTTGCCATTGCCTGTCATAGATGCCCCTTTCCAACAAGCATTCTGCATCAGTCCGGTAGGACCGACTCCCCTATGCAGCTCACGTTTCCGTCCATTACCATACCCACCCCAACACACAATCCGTCAACTGCATTTTCGTAACATTTCCAACGAATTTCGATTTTCAATCATTTTTCTCCTATTTTTTTCATATACCCCCTATATAGCAATACTATTTTCGTCTTTTTACTTTCGATTTCGTATTTTTTCGTGCGTCGATTTTTACATACCGTATGTCCACAACGTGATCATCCACATTGCCGAATCGTGCGGAACTTTCGAAAAACAATCGAAACGCATTCGAAAGTAGTTGAAAACTGCAAAACGGAAAAACAGCCGAACAGAAAGACAGCCGAACAGAAAGACAGCCGAACGAAACAAAAGGGCCGCATGGCGATTGTCATACGACCCTTGGATGCGTAACCGCAGATTGCGATTACCTGCGATTAGCTGTTGCCGTTATTCGCGGTATTGCCGCTCTGCTGGATCAGCGACGCCATGAAATCACGGTTGGTCGCGGTCTTCTTCAGACGCGGCACAAGCGTCTGGTAAGCCTGCTCAGGCTCCAGACCGCCAAGCAGACGACGCAGACGGTAGATGATCGGCAGCTCCTGCGGATCGGTGATGAGTTCCTCGCGACGGGTGCCGGAAGCGTTCACGTCGATGGCCGGGAACAGGCGCTTGTCTGCCAGTTCGCGGCTCAGGCGCAGCTCCATGTTGCCGGTGCCCTTGAACTCCTCGAAAATCACCTCGTCCATCTTGGAGCCGGTTTCCACCAGTGCGGAGGAGATGATGGTCAGAGAGCCGCCGTTTTCGATGTTACGAGCGGCACCGAAGAACTTCTTCGGTGGGTACAGCGCCTGGGCATCCACACCACCGGAAAGAATACGGCCGGAAGCCGGAGCGGCGATGTTGTAGGCACGGGCCAGACGGGTCATGGAATCAAGCAGCACCACCACGTCCTGGCCAAGCTCCACGAGACGCTTCGCGCGTTCGATGGCGAGTTCGGCGACGGTGGTGTGGTCGGAGGCCGGACGGTCGAAGGTGGAGGAAATGACCTCGCCCTGCACCGTACGTTCCATATCGGTGACCTCTTCCGGACGTTCGTCCACGAGCACGACCATCAGGTGGACTTCCGGATTGTTGGTGGCGATCGCGTTGGCGATGTTCTGCAGGGTGATGGTCTTGCCGGCCTTCGGCGGAGACACGATCAGGCCACGCTGGCCCTTGCCGATCGGCGCCACGATGTCGATGAGGCGGCCGGTGAGCTTGTTCGGCGCGGTTTCCTGCTTCAGACGCTCCTGCGGATACAGCGGAGTGAGCTTGTTGAACTGCGGACGGTTCTGTGCGGCCTCCACGGTCATGCCGTTGATGGAGTCGATGGACTGCAGCGGCACGAACTTCTGACGCTGGTTGCGGCGGTCGCCCTCACGCGGGGTACGGATGGAACCGTGCACGGCATCACCCTTGCGCAGCCCATACTTCTTGACCTGGCCCATGGAAACGTACACGTCGTTCGGACCCGGCAAATAGCCGGAGGTACGCACGAAAGCGTAGGAATCGAGCACGTCGACGATGCCCGCGACAGGCACGAGATCCTCTTTCGGCTCCTCGTGACGCTGTTCGCGTTCAACATTGCGATCCGTGCGCTCGTTGCGCTCGACGCGATCGTTACGCTCGTTGCGATCATTGTTACGGTCGCCGGTACGGCCACGACGCTCGTCACGCTCGTCATAATCGCGGTCACGGCCACGCAGGCGACGGCCACGACGATCCACGCGGTCACCCCTATCGCTGACGCGACCGCGACCACGACGCGCGAAATCACCGTCTTCAGCCTCGTCACGACGTTCGTCATCATCACTGCCCTGCGAAGGCAACGTGGCGAGAATGTCATCAAGATCGCGCACAACGTCCTCATCCTTCGGCCCTTCCACCGCACGACGGCGACGGCGCGGCTCAACGTCGGACGCATCATCCTTACGATGGCGACGACGATCATCCTGCTTCGGCGAAGCATCGTCCAATCCCAGTTCGGCCAGCAGATCGGTGGCAGCGTCCGCATCACGGCGGCGACGGCGCTTCGGAGCCTCATCGATGCTGTCCAGGGCGTTCACCGCGGCCATGACATCGGCCGCCTCCTCGCTCGTCGGAGCCTCAGCCTGCTTGCGACGGTCAGCACGCTCGGTGCGCTCGGCACGTTCCGTCTGTTCGGAGCGCTCCGCACGCTCAGCGCTATCAGCACGTCCGGCAAGGGTCTTCCTAACGGTTTTGGCCGTCTGCTTTTCGGACTGCTCAGCCTCGTTGGCTTTGCTTTCGGCAGCCTCGTTGGACTTGCCGGATTCCTCAGCCGTGTTCGCCGCGACCTCAGCGTCTGCGGTTTGGGCTTCAGCAGGAGCCACCGGAGCGGCCGGTGCAGCGGACTTCGGAGCTCGCACGGTCACACCGGCAGGCGCTTCACCGCCGGAACGAGCGGCCTGAAGCGTCGCGATAAGTTCCGGCTTACGCATGGTGGAGGTGCCACGAAGGCCCATCTGCTTGGCGAGCTCCTTGAGCTCAGGCAGTTTCATGTCTTCAAGATTCGGGCTGGTTGCCACTGGTTTTTGCCTTTCCCCTAGCTTCCGCAAGCACACGCCTGCAACAGCTGTAAAAAGAGATACGGAAATTTCCGCCACTGAAAGTCCGCCGCGAAATATCACGGTTTTCGAACTTTCCTAACCATACAACGTCATCCAGACCAACGCAACGTAGGCGTGCCAACGTATTCATGCCAATCAAGCATTCAAGTCAATGACAAATCGCAAATCACAATGCGAAAGACCCGCCATGCGATCACATGACGGGTCTTTCGCTTTACCACATGCTTTACAGCAACAGGTGCAGGTCTTGCCGGAACCTACTTTTCCTCGTGATAGCTCTTGTCGGTATTGACGGACCATACGTTCTTCTTGGACGTCTTGCCGTTCTTGATATTGCCGACGGCCTCGATTGCGGTGGCCATGGAATGATCCATGTTGTTGTAACGATGCTGGCCGTTGCGGCCGACGCAATACAGATTGCCGAAGGAATCGAGGTATTCCACGAGCTCAGGCATGCGATCGTAGGTGTCGAAATATGCTGGATACGCCTTCTTCACGCGCTCACGATGGGAGTCGATCACGTCTTGCGGACCGTTGATGATCTGCATGCGCGTAAGCTCCTGGATGGCGAACTTCTTCGCTTCCTCGTCAGACATGTTCCAGAAGGAATCGCCTTCTTCGCAGAAGTATTCAAGACCGATCCACACGGTGTTGTCAACGTCCTTGACCAGGTACGGGCTCCAGTTGTTGAAGATCTGCAAACGGCCGACCTTGTAGCCCGGATCCTGCACGTAAATCCAGCAATCAGGCACGATCGGCGGGTTGCCGAGGGTGGGAATGTCGGTGGTGTTCGACAGGCGTAGGTGCTTGACGAGCAGACCAACGGTCACGAAGTCGCGGTACGGCAGGCCGTTGGCGATTTCGGTCATGTCCTTCGGCGCGGGCTGGCTGGAAGCGTCCACGGCGTTGATGAGATCCTTGACGGGCATGGAGGAGATGAAGTCGTCCGCGGCCATTTCGGTGCGGTTGCCTTCGGAATCCTCATATACCACGGATGCGATCTTGCCGTCGGCCTGGCGAATCTCCACCACGTTCGCGTCGGTGATGACCTTCACGCCCGCGGCCTCGCAGTTGGCCTCGACGGTTTCCCACAGCTGGCCCGGACCATACTTCGGATACCAGAATTCCTCAATCAGCGAGGTTTCAACCTCAGCATTGCTGCGCTTCTTCGGCAGGAGCTTCTGGAACGCGTTCTTCAGCACGCCCATAATGCTCAGGCCCTTGACGCGCTGCGCACCCCAATCGGCGGAAATCTGGGACGGATGGCGACCCCACAGCTTCTCGGTGTACCCCTCGAAGAACATGGAATACAGCTTGCGGCCGAAACGATTGATGTAGAAGTTCTCCAGATTGTCTTCCGGCAGCTTGTGCACCATGGACTTCAGGTAGCTGAAGCCGGCAACAAGCGTAAGCTTCGGACCCATGGCCTTCAACGTGTTGGCGCTCAGGGAAATCGGGTAGTCAAAGAAGTGGCGGTTCCAGTAAATACGAGACACGCGATGACGCTTAAGCATCACCTTGTCTTCGACTTCCGGATCCGGTCCGCCCGGTTCCATATCGTGCTCGCGACCGAGCTTCTTGTCATCATAGCTTGGCGCACCCTGCAATGGAAGGACCCCCTTCCACCAATCCATGATGCGTTCGTCCTTCGAGAAGAAACGATGGCCGCCAATATCCATACGGTTGCCATCATGCTTGACGGTGCGGGAGATGCCGCCGAATTCGCGGGTCGCTTCCAACACGGTCACGTCGTAGTTCTCGGAGCCACCGTCCTTGATGAGCTCCCAAGCGGCGGTCAGGCCTGCAGGGCCACCGCCGATAATCACCACGGATTGCTTTTGCGTCACTTTGAGGTCTCCTTATGAAAACAAAAATCCCTGATAGTCTACCCGAGGGTAGGGAAACGAACATCGCATCTTGTGCGAATGCTTACAAAATCAAGCCAAGTCAGCCGGATATACGGCTATCGCATCATGCAAAACGCAATCATCAAACCGGCCGATGCACGACCCGACTGCGCGGCCAAAGCGCGCAACCACATTACGCGATCCAACTACGCGACCAGCAACCGCACAACTGGCAACCGCGTGACCGGCAACTGCGCAACTAGATGGAATCAGGAATGTCAATATCGGTTTTCTGCACTTCCTCAACATTGACATCCTTGAACGTGACGATACGCACGTTCTTGACGAAACGACTGGAACGATAGACGTCCCACACCCAAGCATCAGTCAGGCGCACGTCGAAATACACGTCCTGGCCTGCGGAACGCACATTGAAATCGACTTTATTCGCCAAATAAAAGCGACGTTCCGTTTCAACAACATACGTAAACAGCTTGATTACGTCGCGATACTCCTTATACAGAGCCAGTTCCGCGTCGGTTTCGTAATTATCGAGATCCTCGGCGCTCATCACTTACCTTCCGTATCGCGCTTGCGACCACGACCAAGCGTGCGCCACCAAGCTTCCTTCGACGTCTTACGCTCGCCCGCCGTGTACGGCCAGCTGTTTTCGGCATCGGCATCGCCAGTAACGGACTTGCGATCATCATGCTCGCTTTGTCGCGCAGGTTCCGCGCCTTCCGCGTCCTTCCGCACAGCCTCGGCCACGTCACCAGCACCATCGGAAGAAGCTTTCTGCACGGATTGCGCAGCTGCCGCGGCATCGTTGACATCCGTACCTTCCGCATCATGCTTCGAAGCATTCTTCTCATTCAGTCGGATGGCAATGGAATGCTCGCGCGCGCTCAACGCTTCCTTGACGCCCGGATTATCTTCGATCACATGCATGCCGAACGCGTCAAGCGAACGGATCGGGTCGAACTCGTCAACCAGCGTGTCCATAACGATCAGATCCTGGTAACGGTTCTGCGAAGCGTTCCACAAGGCGTCGCGCGAACGACCGGACGGCACGAATCCCAACGACTGGTACACGGACACGGAACGCGTGTTCTGCTCGGGCACGGCAACCCAAATGCGATGCATGCCAAGGCCTGCCGGTTCCGGCGCAAGTCCGTACGTCATCACGCGCGGCATGATGTCACGCGAATAGCCACGGCCGCGGTAATCCTTGCCAAGCACCACCTGAATGCGCGCGGAACGAGCCCAACCGTCAATATCGATCAGGAAAATCATGCCAATCACATTGTCGGAATTCGCGGCATCGATCTCGCCATCGCCATCATGGTCGGCTTCGGTGATGATGGACCATGCGATCGTGCGACGCGACTCCGGATCCCCCACACCGGATTCGGTCGGCGTTTCGCCTTGGGACCATGCCACGGAACGACGCACCCACGCATGCACCGCGCCACGCTCGGCAACCCGATCCTTGCCGGTGATTCCGGAAGCGCCGATGTACGCCCCAATGGCGTCCATACGTTCAAGATCTTCGATCACGGACGGACGCAGATGCACCATCTCGCCCTTGATAGACGGAATGACGATGAGATCCGGCAATTCACGCGACTGCTGGTCCAACTGCTCCTGTGTCGCAGCCTCAACTTGTTCTGGCATTATTCCTGTCCCCTACATCATTGCAGGCACGACCGTCGCCGCACCCATACCGAGGGTATTGTACCCGACTGTATGTCAGCTGTGAATCCGCGCGGCGGCAATCGCTGTACATATTCCTCTACCAGCATAACCTGATGTTGAAGGACATGTCGGCAATCGTAAGAAAATGCGCTTCGCGATTATGCATTCTCTTTCTTTGAAATCCCTTTTCCGGAATAACGAAAAGAAAACGCACGTCCCAAGCTTTTTGGAACGTGCGTTTTCCTGCGATTCAACAATCGGCTGTAATCGTCAGCAATCGTTGTAAACGTTACTTGATCTTGCTCATCACGATCTTGGTGACGGCCTTTGCGTCAGCCTGACCGCGAGTGGCACGCATGACGGCACCAATGATGGCGCCCATCGGCTTCATATTGCCGCTCTTGAGCTTTTCAACGATGTCAGGATTGGCTGCGAGAGCCTCATTCACGGCCTTTTCGAGAGCGCCGTCATCAGACACGACCTGGAAGCCATGCTTCTTGACGACCTCATCCGGAGTGCCTTCGCCAGCAAGCACACCGGCGACGGTCTGCTTGGCCAGCTTGTCGTTGAGCTTGCCATCGGCGATCAGCTTCTCAACCTCAGCCACATCGGCCGGAGCGATCGGTAGCTCTTCGAGGCTCACGCCCTTGTTGTTGGCTTCACGGCTCAGCTCGCCCAGCCACCACTTCTTGGCACCTGCGGCGGTGGCACCAGCCTTGACGGTCTCCTCAAGCAGATCCAGAGCGTCGGCGTTGAGCACGTCACGCATCTCCAAATCGTTGAAGCCCCACTCGCCCTTCAGGCGGTTGCGGCGCTCGCGCGGCATTTCCGGCATCTGAGCCTTCATCTCTTCGATGTGCTCCTTGGTGATGTGCAGCATCACCAGATCCGGATCCGGGAAGTAGCGGTAATCGTCGGCATCGGACTTCACGCGGCCGCCTGCGGTGGTCTGCGAAGCCTCATCCCAGTGGCGGGTTTCCTGCAGAATCTCGCCGCCTTCGCTCAGAATGGCCGCCTGACGGCGAATCTCATACTGAATGGTCTTTTCAATACCGCGGAACGAGTTCACGTTCTTGGTTTCGGAACGGGTGCCGAACGGATCGGACGGGCTGTTGCGCAGCGACACGTTCACGTCGGCACGCATGTTGCCCTGCTCCATGCGAGCGTGGGAAATATTAAGCGCACGCACGATGTCGCGGATGGCGCGCATGTAGGCACCGGCGATTTCCGGAGCACGATCGCCTGCGCCAACGATCGGCTTGGTCACGATTTCGATCAGAGGAACGCCTGCACGGTTGTAGTCGACCAGGGAGTGGTCAGCGCCTTCGATACGGCCGTCAGCGCCACCGACGTGGGTGTTCTTGCCTGCGTCGTCTTCGATGTGGGCGCGTTCGATCGGCACACGGAACACGGTGCCGTCTTCAAGTTCCACATCAAGATAGCCGTTGCCGTTGGTCGGCTTGTCATACTGCGAGATCTGGTAATCGCGCGGCATGTCCGGGTAGAAGTAGTTCTTACGCGCGAACTGGCTCCACTCGGCAATTTCGCAATGCAGGGCAAGACCCAGCTTGATGGCGTAATCGACGGCGGTCTTGTTGACCACCGGCAGAGAACCCGGCAGACCAAGGCTCACCGGGGTGAGCTGGCTGTTCGGATCGCCACCGAACGAGACTTCGGCCGGGCAGAACAGCTTCGTGGTGGTGCTCAGCTCAACATGGGTTTCCAGACCGATGACCGGATCGAACTTCTTGACGGCATCGGCGTACTTCATCAACTTTTCAGCCATTTTGTTTTCTTTCCTCCGATGCTTCCTACTTGTTCAAGCCGTCGAGCCACGGGGTCTTCAGGGACTGCCAGATCGGACCGTTCCAGTCTTCCTCGAGAGCCGCCTCAAGTGCCGCGGCAGGCTTGTACATGGCCTCGTCACGCTGCTGCGGAGCGAGGAACTGGAAGCCAACCGGCAAGCCGTCGTCGCTCAGACCAGCAGGAATGCTCATGGCCGGAACGCCTGCAAGGTTGGCCGGAATGGTGGTGATATCGATGGCATACATGGCCATCGGATCCTCGGTCTTCTCACCGAACTTGAATGCGGTGACCGGGCTGGTCGGGCCAACAAGCACGTCGACCTTCTCGAAAGCCTTCTTGAAATCGTCGATGATCAGGGTGCGCACCTTCTGTGCGGAACCGTACCATGCATCGTAATAACCGGCGGACAGGGCATACGTGCCAAGGATGATACGACGCTTGACCTCGTCGCCGAAACCGGCTTCACGAGTGTAGGCCATCATGTTGGCGGCGGTCTGCGGAACGCCTGCCGGCGGCATGACGCGCAGACCGTAACGCATGCCATCGTAACGAGCCAGGTTGGAGCTGACCTCGGACGGCATGATGATGTAGTACGCGCCAAGGGAGTACGGCAGGTGCGGCAGAGACACTTCAGTGACTTCAGCGCCCATCTCCTCAAGCTTCTTGACACCTTCGTTGAAGCGTGCCATAACGCCCGGCTGGAAGCCTTCGCCGCCGAGCTCCTTGATCAGACCGACCTTGAGGCCCTTCAGATCACGCTTCATGCCTTCGCGGGCGGCCGCCACCATCGGGCGAGGACTTTCCGGAATGGACGTGGAATCGCGCTTGTCGTGGCCTCCGATCACTTCCTGCAGCAGGGCCGCGTCGAGCACAGTACGGGAGCATGGGCCGATCTGGTCGAGCGAGGAAGCCATGGCGATTGCGCCGAAACGAGAGACACCGCCGTAGGTCGGCTTGACGCCGACGGTACCGGTCAGCGAGCCCGGCTGACGGATGGAGCCACCGGTGTCGGTACCCAGGGCGAGCGGGGCTTCGAACGCTGCCACTGCAGCTGCGGAACCACCGCCGGAACCGCCCGGAACACGTTCGGTATCCCACGGATTGTGTGTGGTCTGGTAGGCGGAATGCTCGGTGGACGAACCCTGAGCGAACTCATCGAGGTTGGTCTTGCCCAGCAGCGGCATGCCTGCAGCCTTGAGCTTCTCGATGACGGTAGCGTCGTACGGAGGCACCCAGCCTTCGAGGATCTTGGAGGCTGCGGTGGTTTCGATGCCCTTGGTGACGATCATGTCTTTGATGGCGATCGGCACGCCGGCAAGTTCCGGCAGCTGTGCCTTTTCCTCATCGGACTTGGCATCGAAGGCGTCGGCCTGTTCGAGAGCCTGATCGCCGGACACCTTCAGGAAAGCCTTGATGCTCGGCTCGGCGGCCTCGATGACTTCGAGATGCGCTTCAACCAGTTCACGGCTGGAAACTTCCTTGGCCTTGATCTTAGCCGCCATCTCGGCGGCGGAAAGCTTGACGAGTTCGCTCATGTCACTCCTCCCCCAGAATGCGCGGTGCAACGAACATGCCGGCCTCGGAAACCGGAGCGCCTGCGGTCGCCTCTTCCTGAGTCAGCGGGGTTTCCGGCACATCCGGGCGCAGGTAGGCTTCCAGCGGAATCGGGTTCGCGGTTGGTTCCACATCGTCGGTAGCGACTTCCTGGACCTTGTTGATGGATTCTGCGATGACGTTCAGATCGCCCTGCAGACGGGTGATCTCCTCGTCAGTAAGTGCAATTCGGGCCAAATCGCCCAGATGCACGATTTCTTCTTTGGTGAAAGTAGGCATGTCCCTAACATTAACGCGTCTGTGTGACGAGCGCCCGCCCATTTCGTCTCGCCCCGCAACCACGTCACACCGGCATTGCCGGCACGCCCCGCACAGTCCAAAATCACCCACCCACTGGAGGAATCCTCCCGCTGACACGCCCGCACAGTCCAAAAACCTCCAGTCACTGGAGAAAACTGGACTCTAGGATGAACAATCCTCCCGCAAACTGGACTGCCTCCCATTTTGAGCAACAAAAAGGGAGGCAGTCCAAAAGGAAGGTATCGTCACGCGAAGTCAAGGTTGAAAGCCAAGGTTGAAAGCCAAGGTTGAAAATCAAGACTGAAAGCCAGAACTAGAAATCAAAACTGAAGCCAGAACTGGAAGTCAAAACTGAAAGTCGGAACTGGAAATCAAGGCTGAAAATCAGGAACGGAAATTAGGGTTGGATGGTGGCGTGTTGGGCGATCCAGGCGTGCATGGAGACTGCTGCGGCAGCTCCGGCGTTAATGGAACGGACTGAGCCGAACTGAGAAATGTAGACCACGTCATCGGCCAGCTCGAGCGCCTTTTCAGACAACCCCGGACCTTCCGCGCCAAACAGCATGAGGCATCGCTTCGGGAAATGGTAGGTTTCCATCGGCACCGCGCCGGGAATGATATCGAGCGCAATCACCCGCGCGGCCTTCAACTCGGCGATACGCTGATTAATCGCCGCCAACTGCGCCATACAAGTGGACTCGTTTCCATGTTCAATACCACTCGTAGCTGAAACGTCCATTGAAATACCAGATGGAGCGCACCCAGCAACACGGATCTCAGCTAACGAAGCCGCCTCGCTCATGCAGGCACAGTTCGCTTTTTTTGCATTTTCGCGCATGCGGAATGCGATTGCGGCCGCTTGCGATTGGACTGCGGCGATTTCTCCGGCAATGCGCAGCTTCCAGCATTCGACAAGCTCGGCTATGGACGGGTGGTTTTCGACGTGCTGGTACAGTTCCGTCATCAGCGCGCCCTTGCGATTCCACTTGTGCGGTCCGACGATATGTACACGTTTCGCTTGGAATGCGTTGGCAGTGCGCACCATGGATCCGATATTGAAATCGTGCGTCCAGTTTTCCACGGCAACTTCGAAATCATGCCGACCATGATCGTCAAGATCATCTTTAATGGCCGAAACCGTCCAGTAGCGGTACCGGTCAAGCACGTTACGACGGTCGCCCTCATCAAGCAGCACAGTATCGAATCGACGATCATAATTCGGTGATTGCGGATCATCCGGACGAGGTTCGCCAGGATGCGTTTGGCCCCACGGACCTACGCCCACCTCACGAAAAGCCGGCTCTCCGGACGCTTTCGCCGCAATATCAATAGGATTAGGCTGATGCACGATTTTCCTCACATTCGTCGTCCGATATTTCGTCGACAGGTAACTTCTGTTATATCTTCCACCATTCGCCCACGATCAACATCGGCAATCGCAGCATTGCCCACCGCGATTTTGGAGATCGCCTGCCGTCAACCGCATCCGTACTGCCGACTTTATTTTTCCTTTACTCATGTCAGCATGAACGTCAGCATGATTCCAACAGAACAATACCCGTGAAACATTCCATGAAACACGGCGGATGACATCATTAAAAAAACCGCCGGTACAACCGGAAAGTCGCGCTGGTCAGTGAAGCTCCGACTCCTTGAAGACCTCCACAAACGGCAGTTCAGCTTCGGACCCATCCACCGGATTGACGACTTTGATCGACGGGTCGGCCATATCGACGCCACCAATCAACGAAGCGACAGCAAGCACTTCGGCGCCTTCGTTCTTCACCACGGAGAAGTCAAGGCTCAACTCATTGCCGTTACGCAAGGTGACCAAAGAGGACGTCTGCACATATGACTTTTCAGACAGCCAGGAATCCAGCAACACCACACGTTTACCGGCAATCGAAGGCCCCTTGATGGACGGATACACAAAATCCATCACAAAACCGTTAAGGTTTTCACCTCGAGAAGCGGCCGCCTGGATCATAGCGGAAACCAGCGGAACCGCAGCCGCAGTCAGCGCACCAACCGCATCGAAATCATCAACGGAATAGCCGGCCTCTTCCAACGTATCCAACAAAATATGCCCAACAATCGACGCTCCACGATGGTCGAACAACACTGAGGAAAGTTCCGAGAACGGCTTATCGGCCATCTCGGCCTGCAGCAGCGACTTGAGCTGATCACGCGGTTCAAGCATGGCGAAATCAACGGCTGCGTTCACAGTATCGCCAGCGGTTGCGGCAGTGGATTCAGCAACCGGCTTGGTCTTACGGAAAGTCTTCTCTTCGGTCATAGTCCCAGCCTACCGTTTCTACTCGTCAAAAGAGTGACAGTGTTGGTGTCAACAAGCAACGTCCAATATCTCCCATCAACAGATGGTCAACAGAAAATCAACATTTCAAAAGTCAGGCCGGTCTCACCATAAAGATGAAACCGGCCTGAACCGAACCCAAGAAACCGGCGAGAGCAGCAGATTACTCACTTAAGCGCGAGAATCCACTTCAGATCTGTTTCAAACTCCGCTTCCAGGTTCGCTTCCGGACTCTTATCTGGTCTCGCTTCCAGCCCCGCTGACGCACCGGCGCAATACCACACCCGCTCCCACCAGCAACACCATCACGGCGATTACGCCACTGACAGCCGAACCGGTATTGGCAACCTTGTTGCCGGTCTTGGAAGCAGTATTGTTCTTACCATTGCCAGCAGAATTACCGGAATTACCACCAGAATTATCCGAATCCCCAGGTTTGTCCGAATCTCCGGGCTTGTCCGAATCGCTCTTCAGCGAAGCCTGCGCCGCTGTCAACGCTTCAGACGCCTCATCGACGTCCGCCTGCGACAGCCCCTCATCCAAAGCCTTAGACAGCGCCAGTTTCGCAGCGTCACGAGCCTCAACGAACGCATCCCACTTCCCACTGTCATATCCGTTGTTGACCACCGCCGCAGCATCCGCAACAGCGGAAGACAACGCATCGGTCTTCGCCATCGTGATCGACACGCCTTCATCGGTAGGATTGATGGTTTGCATCAGCCCGTTTTCGTCGAAGGTGATCTCGTCGATCGCGGTTTCGCGGTGAAAGCCAAGCCCGGAAGTAAACACGCCAAGCGGAGTGTAGTGACGGTGATACGCCATGAACCAGCGCTCTTCGCCATTCGCGTCCACCACGTGCACTTCGGACTGATGGGCCGTACCCTGCAAATTCTTCGACGCGTCCTTTTGCAGGAGCACGCCATGGTTGTCGATATCAGTCACGGAGCCATCTTCCTTGAACAGCGACGGCGAAGTGCCGTATTCGACGTGGTAATTCGCCGATCCGGCATCGTCGCATGACCACGTCCAGTGATAGACGCCATCGCGCTTGGACACCACAACGGATTCCCGGAAGTTGTTCAGACCGTTGATCCGTTTGACCGTTCCCGGCACCACGCTCATCATGTCATCGCTCAATTGGGCGATGGCCGCCGAACCGTTGCCGTACAGGATATACGACGTGCCGTCATCATCGGTAAAAATCGACGGATCGATGGCCTGCCCCACAGTCACACCCTCCATCGAACGCGTAACGATGGGGTCTTTGGCCGCCTTGTATGGGCCGGCAGGCGAATCCGCTACCGCCACGCCAATCGCCGATTCACCGCTCTCAAGCTTGGCGCAGTAGTAGAAGTAATACTTGCCATTCTTTTTCTCGATGGTCGGCGCCCATGCGGATCCGACAGACCAAGGCGAAATTGCCGTATTCTCGTCGCCATTCGTGGTCGGCTCGTGATTCTTATCCACGTCGAGGATCACTCCTTCGTCGGTCCAGTTGACCAGGTCGGTCGAGCTGAAAGCATGGAAGTAATTCCCACTCCATCCCGAGAAGCCATCAGTCGTCGGGAAAATCCAGAATTTTCCGTCGAAATAATCGATATCCGGATCGGCATATTGCCCCGGCAAAACCGGATTATTTGACTGAACCGCCTTTTCGAGCGTCCATTTTTCGCTAACGATACCACCGTTGCCGTCCGAACATTCGATTACAAGCGTATGCTTCTTGGACATGTCAAGCTTGTCACCGCTGGCAAACGACTTGCCATCGACCGTGACACTCGCATCGTCGTAAGTCAGCGCGAACGTTACCGGAACGGCGTTGATCTCGGCACGATTGTTCACTACGGAGGTGATGGTTTTCGCGTCGCAATCCATGCTGGTACGCACGTTGCTGTGCTTATCGGTGCCACGCAATGCATCTGCTTGCGACGAGGTCGGCACAGTGCCCACAGTGATGGATGCGAGCGCGGGCGCGTTGTTCCGTTGTGCGATTTCGTTGGCGTTCAGCGTTCGATTCCAGATGGTCAGATTGTCCATCAGACCGGAATAGTATTCGCCGGATCCCAGTTGGCTTTGCCGATTTGCAGGATTCCTCCGGTTTCGCCAAGGATTTCCTTGACGCCCAGCCCGGAAACGTCCGTGCTTTCGCCGGCAAGCACGCCATCGATGTAGACACGTGTCGTCTTCGCGTTTACCGTGACGGTCACGTTGTGCCATCCGTCGCCGCTTGTGGTGGCCGATGCGTTGCCTCGACCATCTCGACTGCCGTCGGTGTTGTATCGTTCGACAACAACGCTGCCGACCTTATCAAGCACTCCGATGTAGTGTTCGGATTGGTTGTACGTCGGGGCAGCCGTGGACGGAGCCGCGTAGAAGGTCCAGCCGGTATTGCCGTTGGAGTCGGGCTTAGCATCGTAGGAGACGGTGAACTCGGTGGCGTCCAACAGCAGTGCGGCGCCATTGGTTTGCGTGACGCTCAGCCAGGAACCGCTGCCCAGTCGAGCGGCTTTGGTGCCGTTGTTGCCATCTTCAAGCTTGGCCGTTCCGTGGATTCCGGCAACTGCCAGATCGCTGGTGTAACCGGTTTCCTCATCGTCAAAGGTGAATTGCGCGATCGGATTCTTCTGCTGTGCCAGAGGAGTGTTGGGCGCGATATGTTCGCCGTAAGCTGCGAGCACGGCGGTTTCCTCGTCGACGTTTAGACGGACGACGGTGCCATGGCGGAATCGCTGTCCGAAATTGGCTGAGGCCTTTGAGAATGTGCCCGACTTCTTCAGGGACGACAGTTTTGCGATGGTCCAGCCGGCGTAGCCTCCGTTGTCGCCCATCACAATCCACGCCCCATCAGTGCCTTGGTACACGGTCAAACCTTCGATGCGGGTGCTCAATCCTGATTCCGAGGTCTTGACGACTTTGTCTCCAGTAATTTTCGACGTGCCGTCGGCATTGACTTCGGAGTCGCGTTCAACTAGTCGGGTCCACTTCTGCGCTTCCAGAGAATCCGCGGTGTCGATCACCGTGTACCAATCCGATGTGGAGAAACGATAGTAGGATCCGTCATCGCCTTGCACGATTGTGGTGTCGATGATGTTATGCAGGTCGGCCGAGCTTTGATCGATCCAGATTTGAGGATTCTCAAACGTGGTGAAGTCCGAAGTGTATGCTTTGTACACTTTCAGCGCGGTATTGCCAGTAGTGGGATTGTCTCCGCCTGTTGACAGGTCGCGGCTTGACCAATACACCAGATATTTGCCCGCTTCGGCGTCCCAGATCGCTTCGGGAGCCCAAGCGTTGCCGACTTTGCCTTCCAAACCGGTTGATACCAGTTCAGGATCGGTCCAGATGACGAGATCCTTGGATTTGGCGACCACAAGATAGGTGCTGGCGTTGATCTGATTCCAAGAACCGCCCGAAGCGCTTCCTTCGGCGTGCAGATCGGTGCCGAGCATCACATACTTGTTGCCGTCCGCATCCGGCTCTTCCAAGCGAATCAGATGCGGATCGCGGATGCCTTTGGTGCCTTGCGTGGAAGACATGATTGCCTCACCATCGTTCAGCGCCTGCCATTTCAGGCCGTTTTTGCTGTATCCGTAATTGATTTTTTCATAGTCGGATGCGTTGAAGTACAGCCACAGATATCCGGCTTTCTTGGCAGCATCGTCATCTTTGGGATCATCCTTGCCGTCATCCGGCTTGGATACCGTCACGGTTGCCTCCACGGGCATGCGGGAGTCATCTTGGGCGGTTCCCTTGACGGTGAAGGTGCCAGCCTTGGCGTACTGGTCCGCGTCGATGTCATCCCATTGCACGTCAGCATCCTGTTCGGAGCCGTCAGCCATTGTCAGATGCACGGTTTCCGGCATCGTCGGAGCGGTCCCGGCGTTAGTGGACACGTCAACCGATGCCACCGACTTGACCGCGATGCTCGGCGCATAGGCTTCAAGCACGGTCTGATACTGGGCGCGGGTGACCGGAACCACGGTGCCGTGACGGGGCTTGCCACCATCGGAATTGACGGGGAAGTTCTCCTCGGGCATCTTGTCGCCGATTACCGTCCACTTCGAAGCGTCGGAAATGTCGGTGGTCGCCATGGGCACGTAATGGTTCGGACCTCCGTGATAGCTGGGCTGGTCGGCGAACAGATAGTATTGGTATCCGTTCACATCGCCTTCGTTGGCTTTGAACAGCGAGGGGCCTTCGCCTGCGGAGAAGGTGCCACCGTATCCGTTGGATTTGTCGTTGCCGATCGCGGTGCCGACTTCGCTCCACGAGCTGCCGGACAATGCCGTGCTGTAGTCTTTGATGCCGGCTTTTCCAATGGAATCGGTCAGGGTGTTGGACTTCTCCTGGCGCAAGGTCATCGACTTTTCATCCTTGTAGATGCGGTAGTAGGTGTCGCCTTCCTTCTGCACCGTCACATCAATGGAACCCGCTCCAGCTTGGCCTCTCCGATCCACGTCAATCCACGTCTTCGGTTTGGAGAACGTGATGAAATCAGGCGTCGTCACATACATCATGCGGTTGTAACTTGGCGAGGTACGAGTGCTCGAATCGTCATTGTCGTACAGATTCGAGGCCCAGTAGACCACATATTCGCCCAACTCATCATCCCAGTAGGCTTCCGGAGCCCACGTGTTGCCCGCGCTGTCGTCGCTGACCTTGATATGACGCTGGTTCGTCCAGTTCACCAGATCATTGGATTCCCAAACCTCGATATACAGCGAACCGTTGTACTGTGCCGCCGAGAAGCTGCCCTTCCTGCCGGAGATCTTCAGATCGGTGGCAAGCATGTAGAAGGTGTCGCCGTCATGCGAGCGCATGATGAATGGATCGCGCAATCCCTGTTCGCCTTCGGTGGAGGTGAACAGCGGAGTGCCTTCATTGAGCGTATTCCAGTCGAGCGCGTTGTTGCCCTTGGAAGCGGCGAGGCTTATCTTCTCGCCTCCCACGCCTTCGCCGGTGAAGAACGCCCAAATGTATGCCTCATCTTTGCTTTGGTCGGAAGGCATCGGCGAAACGGTGATCGGGAATTCCCGGTTTGCGGTGGCACCGTTGTTCGTCGCCGTCGCTTCCAATGTCACGTTGACGGAATCTTTGCCGGCAGCCGGCCGATTCACCGATACTTTGGCATTGTTCTCGTTATATCCTTCGGCGATAGAAGCGTTCGCACCGCCATCGTTCTTGACGGACCATGTAATGGCGGAGCCATTGTCACCGACCGTCGGCACCACGAAATTGCTACGAATATCGTCGGCGTCCAAGATATTCACGGCATCAAGATCGCTTTGGATCTTCTCATCGTCCGATATGATGTGCGGAACCGTAACCTTAAACGTCCGCAACTGATCGTCCGAGCCGTTGAGCTTGGCAGTCAAAGTTGCCACAGCATCGGCTTCACCGACTGCGGGGCGAGTAACTTGCGCGGTTCCATCTTCCGTGAACCGGATCTCGTTGTTATCGCTCGACCAAACGATCGGCACACCGTTGCTTTCCGTAATGACGGAGAAGTTTTCGGTTGCCTCTTGCGCAACGCTGATGGCGTTGAACGCATCGGTCGCCGCAGCTAGGGAACTGTCGTAAATCTTGAAATTGTCGATCAGACCGGTAAAGTATTCCGCGCCCCAATTCGCTTTGCCGAGTTGCAGAATACCACCGTCTTTGCCGAGGATTTCTGTCAGATCATGGCTTTCTTTGGCCTCCACGCTGTTCACAAGTGTGCCGTTGACGTACATTGTGGTGGATTCGTCGGATACGACTACATCCACGTGCTTCCAGCCGACACTGGAAGCACCGCTGACATTGGCTCCCGTGCGACCGCCCGTGGTGTTGTTGTAGCGTTCGAATGTGATCTTGTCGGTTTTGTCAAGAAAGCCGATGTAATGCTCATAACCATAGGTTGGTTTCGCCGCATCGCGGGCCGCGTACAGTGTCCAGCCGCTGTTGCCGCTTGATGCGGGCTTCGAATCGTAGCTGATGGTAATGGCATGCTTGCCTTGAAGCACCGCACTACCATCCGCGGATGTCAGGCTCATCCAGAATCCGCTGGACAGGTTGGCTGCAGTGGTGCCGTCTTCGCCGGTTCCCGTGGCCGTCTGGCCATTAATCGAAGCGACGATATTTCCCGATTGGTAGGTTCCGGTTTGTCCTGCCGTAAGATCGTTGAAATTCAGATCTACAAGCAGGCTGCTTTCGTTCTTGTATTTGTCAAGCGCCGATGGCTCCGATGCCATCGTACTTGGCGCAACGAGCAGAACGGCAGTCATGGTTGCGGCGGCGACGATAGCGCCGGTCAACCGTTTGACGGTGAGATGTTTTCTCGTATTCATAAATATTCCTTGAAGAATTCAGCATTAGTGCATGCGATTCATGCATAACAAGGAGGATGAGAAACCGTCCGGAAAGGAGGTAAATAGAACCGGACGGTTTCTCTTACGGGGCTTCGTCTTGTTTTCACGCGGGATGGATGGAATACGTGGAAACGGAATAGGCGAAGCGTTCATGTGAAGTCAGCGAGCTGCCTTCCAGCGACGCAGAACAGCCAACGCACCACCGATGGCCAGGATTGCGGCGACCAGCGCTATGCCCTTGACATTGGCACCGGTATTCACCACAACCGCAGCCTTCTTCGCAGTCTTCTTGGTGGTGGTAGTACCGGGCTTAGTGGTCGGAGCCGGAGTCGGATCAGGATCAGGAGTCGGGTCCGGAGTCGGATCAGGATCCGGAGTCTGCTCGATTGCATCGTCAGACACGTTGACCAAGTTATCGGTGTACCCACCGTAGGCCGCCGTGATCTTGGAAACTTTGCCCAGCGCGCCTTCTGGAGCGGTGACTGTGGCGACGCCATCAGCATTGAGCTTGACGGTTTCGGTCCAGTCGCCAGCGGTGAAGACAACCGATCCGGCCACATTGCCGCCGTCCTTGGCGGTGACAGTGGCAGTCAGCGTGTCTCTACCGCGCTCCAGCTTGGTCGTGGAGTCAGTCGCATCCGGAGTGGTGGGGTTGGCGGTCGTCCAACGATGCATGTTCTCGGCGATGGCAGCAGGCACATTGACGAACGCACCGTGGCGGGTCGGGGTCGGCATGCCATTGGCATACACGTAGCCGCTCACACCCGCGTTCTGATCCTTCTGAGTATGCCATCCATCGGTCTGCGACAGTCGGTTGTTCCAATCGCAGCTCAGCAGAGCGGATTCGCTGGTCATGTACGGCTGGTATCCACCGGAATCAGCCATGATGACCATGGCATCCCCTGCTTCATTCTGATACTTGTCTCCGGCGTTGAGCTTGATAGCCTCCGGACCTTCGAACGGCAAGATGCGCTGGTCAAGCAGCTGCCAGCCGGTTTCCGGATCGGTATCGGGAGATGCCTCCTCGGTGGTGGCCGTCAGCACCTTCGAACGCTCAAGGAACGTGGACTTGCCGTTGGTGATGTAGCTTCCGGCAGCGCCGCTTTCCTCGTTCTTGGTGAAGCGGTAGTAGTAGTCGCCAACCTTGATGACCGTGGAGTCGATACGGGAATAGTTGGTATCCTGCCACATCACCGGTTCGGTGAAGGTCTTGAAGTCGCGGGTGATGCAGTACAGCAGCACGTTGTACGCGTAGCCGGTATTGGTGCTGGTCACCGCGGTGGAACGGGTGTCGTCGGTGTACATACGTGACGAGAAGAACACCACGTAAGCGCCGAGCGAATCATCCCAGTAGGCTTCCGGAGCCCACGTCATGCCCGCATTGTCGACATTGATTTTAATGCCGGTATCGCCGTCGGCCGCGTTGGTGCGAGTCCAGTTGACCATGTCCTTGGACTCCCACACTTCAACCTTGAGCGAACCATACTGCTGGTTCTGGCCCCATCCTTGTGCGGAAACCTTCAGATCGGTGGCGATCATGTAGTACTTGTCCCCGTCATGCGACTTGAGCACGTAAGGATCGCGCAGGCCCTTGGTATCGGCGTAAGATTCGATGACCGGATTGGAATTGTTGATTTCCTTGAAGGAGAAGAAGTTGTTGCCTTCCGTGGCAGACATGTACAGCGCTTCGCCCGTCTTACCATTCGTCTTGTCGGAATCCGACAGGAAGGTGACTGCGGCATAAGCTTCGTCAGGCACTTCGCGAGTCTTTTCCTTGACTATCACCGACACTTTGGCGGTTTTGGTGACACTGCCGTCAGCGTTGGCCGCGGTGGCGGTCAGCTCTACCGGCGCGGCATCGCCGTCACCGTATGCAGGGCGGGTCACAACGCCTGCACCCTTATACGGGTCAGCGGATCCGACCGACGGCGCCTGGTAATTTGTATCGGTTCCGGTGATCACATTTTCATTGGAAGACGTCCAAGTGATGGTGGATCCGTACTTCGAGCCGGTGGAAATCAGCGGCAGATTCTCGGTGGTCGCCTCGTTGACGGCAGAAATCGCGGAATCCAGATCGAATTGGACCACGGTCGCCGGATCCAACGGCTTGACGGTGACGTCAACGCTTGCGGAAACGCCGCCGGCCTTCGTAGTCGCCGTGATTGTGGTGGTTCCTTCTCCGACAGCCGTGACGGTGCCGTCGCTGCCGACGGTGGCGACGGAAGTCTTCGACGACTCCCATGTCACATCGGTGCTGATGGCGTTTTCAGGAGAAACCGTGGCCGTTAGCTTCGTAGCGCTGTTTTCAACCATGGTCAGTGCACCGTCAAGCACGCCATCGCCAACGATCGTCACGCTGCTTGGCAACGTGACGTCCGCACCTTGATAGATCTTGATGTCATCGATCGCGCCACTCCAATAAGCGTCGCCGCTATACAGGGATTTGCCGATGGTTGCGGCGGTGCTGCCCAGATCGGCCATGGTGATGCCGGTGTTTGCCTTGTATCCGACAAGTTCGCCGTCACGAAGCATGGTGAGGGTTTCGCCGTCGACGATCAGCTTGTAGTTGTGCCAGATATTGTCATTGTTAGACAGCGAAGTCTTAAATCCTTGCTCATTGTTCCACTTGTTATCGGAAATGACGAACTTCGTGGACTTGGTGCTCAGGTACCAGAACAGGTATTTCTGCTGGCTTCCACCCACAGAGAAGCTGAAATAGTTGCCGTCATCAGCATGACGTGATTTGGCAGCGAATTCCATGGTGAACGAGTTGCCCGCCTTGGCGAACAGCTCATCCGGGAACGAAGCATACTGGCCATTGCCTCGCAGAGACAACGCCTGGTTATTGTTCCTGTCGCCGAACGCTTCGACCTTCGCACCGCCGTTCATGGTCAGGTTGTACCCGTTGCCGGATGTGTCAGTCGCAGTTCCGTCGGAAAAATCATAGCTGGCAAGCAGGTTCAGACCGCTTGAAGCAGAGGGGGTTGCCGAACCGTTACCGGTTCCGGCGCCGTCTTCAGCGAATGCGACCGGCGCGAACGAAACCATCATCGGTACCGTGACCGCGATGGCAAGCCCACGTCTGAGAATATCGCGTAATCGTTGGCTATGTCGTTTCATGCACTCTCCTTGATTTACCACCGCCGCACACGGTTACGACATAGAGTGATAGCTAGCGCTCTGCTTATGCTTCATTACTGCATCACCGTTGTTCGTTCTGAGTCGGCGGCGCTGGTCCGTATTTATTGTTTTTCTTTTGCTTGTGGCCGCATGGCCGGACCGTCCATGTCCAACCACGAACCGCGACGCGCCCTACAACACTGTGAACGTTAACGGTCTATGTTCTATTCAAAGCTATGGTGACTTTCACCACAATCCCAGCCAGTAACAATTCAATAACAATTCCAGCCAGCAGCCCCTTTGCAACAAAGACGGCGGAAGCCGGACAATCCCCTTAAAAGAGCCTCATCAAGGATTTATAGACCCCCATACAAAGCCAAATAGCATTACAACACCCGCTGCAGCACTTGCTCCAAAGCACCCATAATACACCCTTTTCACAGCACCTACTGCTCGTTGGTTTCAGGGGCGGTGAGTTCGCGGATGTCGGCCTTTTCTGGCGCGATCATGTTTACGGGTTCGATGATCCTGCTCTGGTCGACGCGCTGCAGCTTGCGTGCGGTGACCAGCACGCGCGATTCCAGTGACGAGGCGAACGCATTGTAGGCACCGACCGTTTTGGTGATGGCGGACCCCAGCTTGGTGGCGCGATCGCCCAACACCGCGAACCGTTCATACAATTCGCGGGACAGGTCGAACAGCATTTTCGCGTCATCGGTCAGGCTTTGCTGCTGCCACGCGTATGCCACGGATTTCAGCACCGCCCATAGGGTAATCGGCGAGGTCAAAGCCACCTTGCGTGCAAACGCGTCATCCATCAGCGTCGGGTCAGTTTCCAAAGCCGCCTGCAGCAGGGATTCGTTGGGGATGAAGGCGATCACAAAATCGGGGGCATCGGCGAACGCGTTCCAATAGGCCTTGTCGCCCAAGGTCTTCACATGTTCACGCACTGCCTTGGCATGCGCATGCAGCAGCTCCGACTTTCGCGTCAGCTCCTCGGGCGTGGCGGTATCGGGAATCTCGCACGCCTTCTGGTAGTCGGCATACGGAGCCTTGGCATCGATTGGAATGGTTTTGCCGCCCGGCATATGGATGACCATATCCGGACGCTGCGTATGCCCATCCACGTCGGTGACGACCACCTGGGTGTCAAAATCCACATGTTCCAGCAGTCCCGCGGATTCCACGATGTTCCTCAGCTGCGCCTCACCCCACGCGCCGCGCACCTTGTTGTTGCGCAACGCGGACGACAGGGCGTTGGTTTCGCGGTCAAGACGAGCCTGCTGCTCGCCAAGGCCTTTGAGCTGCTCGCCAAGCGCACCCATTTCCCGCTTGCGACCCTCTTCGATCTGCGAAACCTTCTGCTGCAGGGCGTCAAGATTCTTCTGCACGGGCGCGAGCGCGGACAATACCTTGCTCTGCTCCTGCAGTTTTCGCTCGTTTTCGGCCTGCTTGCGTTCCGCTTCGGCCGCGGCCCGCTCACGCTCTCGCTCCACTCGTTCCTGTTCGGCCCGTTGGGCTTGCGCGAGCTGCGATTTGAGATAGGTCAACTGTTGGGCCAACCCTTCCGCCTGCGTGCGGTATTGGGTCACCGCCGTGGACAATTCGCTGATTTCCTGCCGATCAGCTTCGATCTGCGCTTTCGCCTCGTTAAGATCAGCGGTTTTCGCATCACGGGCCATTTCCTGCCCTTTGGAACGGCCCGCGAAAAAACCGGCCGCGGCTCCAAGCGCGGCCACAACCACCAGAAGAATCACCACAAACACAGGATTGTCGAACATATGTTCTATATAACAGCATGACCAAGACATCTTGGAAGATCAAAGTTCGCAAGACATCCATGCCCAGCTGCATTATGCTTGGAGCCGAAAGCATGCTCACGAACATGCGGCAACGCGAGCACGCTGAATATTCGAGAGGCATTCAAGAGGCAATCCGGGGGTTCGGAAACACATGGGATTCGATTTGTTTATGACGGTGGCGGCGATTGTTGCGGCGGCCGTGGCCACTTGGGCCATCCTCAGGCTATTCCTAAGCGAAAACGATGACATAGCCCCCTCCCACCAACGCATCACCGATGACAAGCCCGCCAAGAATCACACCGAAAATCACACCGAAAATCCAGACGAGGCAGCCGGCGCAACACACCGAAGCGACATCGCCAAGCGTCTCGCCATCGCAACCATACTGACCGCTCCCACATTCACCGTAACTATGCTGACATTCGGCGGCATCACACTTCCCCACTGGCTGACCAATCCATGGCTGCACGCCATCATCGCCACGCCGGTCATGTTCTACTGCGCCGCGCCGATGCACAATCGCGGTATCGCCGCCCTGAAAAGCCACACGCTCAACGCGGATTCGCTGCTGTCGCTCGCCATGACCATCGTGTACGTCTACAGTCTGCTGGCGTGCGTGGTGTCGTGGATTTTCCCCGCGGGGTCACGCAATCAGTATTTCGCTTTCGCAAGCATGGTCGCCGTGCTATCGCTTGCGATTTCGCTGATCGCGCAACGCCCCATGGCAAAGAAAGCATCGGAAGGCGATATTCCGACCGCACAATCGCAAGAAAAGCAAGAAATACAATCTCAAGAAACGCAAGAAACACAGCAAAGCATGGATACGCTTATCCAGGCCAGCATCACATGTGAGATTCGCACGCGGGTAACGCAGATTACCGCGACCGTGACGATGGTCATCGCGGTGTGGACGTTCGCTTTGTGGCTGATTTTCGGGCTTCAGCCGAAGCTTGCGATTGCCGTGTTGATCGGTGCGACGGTTTTGACGGTCGCAGGCTTGGTTTTGCAGACATACGACCGCCAACCGTCACGGTAAAACGGTTTCGCAAAAGAAAATCGCGCAATCGCACGAAAAATGGGCGGACCCGCATGTGCGCAGTCCGCCCACCGTCAACGGTTAGACCGTTTTCGTGACTCGGCCAATCAACAGTCAATCAGGCCAAACCGATCAGCCGAATGACTCCGACCGTCACTTAGCCTCTGCCGAAAAATCGTCGTCAATCTGCCCCGGCGCCCACGAGGAAAGCTCCAAATGGTCGCCGCCGGTCTGATCCACAAGCACGGTGTCGCCGTCGTGCACTTCGCCAGCCAGCAGCATGCGCGCCAACTGGTCGCCGACTTCGGTTTGTACCAAACGACGCAGCGGGCGAGCGCCATACGCCGGGTCGTAACCGGTGTTGGCGAGCCAATCGCGCGCCGAATCGGTAACATCCAGCTTGATGCGGCGATCCGCCAAGCGGGCCGAAACCTGCGCCACCTGAATGTCCACGATGCCGCCGAGCTCTTCGCGCGTAAGCGGGTGGAACATAACCAGTTCATCCAAGCGGTTGATGAATTCCGGCTTGAACTGCATATGCACGGCGTCCATCACGGCCTTCTTCTTGGCTTCGTCATCCAGTTCGGTGTTCACCAGGAACTGCGAGCCAAGGTTGGAGGTCATGATCAGAATCGTGTTCTTGAAGTCCACGGTCCTGCCCTGCCCGTCGGTCAAACGGCCGTCGTCGAGCACCTGCAACAGCACGTCGAATACTTCAGGATTGGCCTTTTCAACCTCATCGAACAGCACCACCGAATATGGGCGGCGACGCACGGCCTCAGTCAGCTGGCCACCCTCCTCATAGCCGATGTAGCCCGGCGCAGCACCGATCAGACGCGACACGGAGGCCTTCTCCATGTACTCGCTCATGTCAATGCGCACCATGGCCTTTTCATCGTCGAACAGGAAGTCGGCGAGCGCCTTGGCGAGCTCGGTCTTGCCCACGCCGGTCGGGCCGAGGAACAGGAACGAGCCGGTTGGGCGGTTCGGGTCGGAAATGCCCGCACGCGAACGACGTACCGCATCAGAAACCGCTTGAATGGCTTCCTTCTGGCCGATCACACGTTTGCCGAGATAGTCTTCCATGGTCAGCAGCTTCTCGTTTTCGCCTTGCATGAGGCGTCCGACGGGAATGCCCGTCCAGTCGGACACGATTTCGGCCACGGAGTCGGCGTCAACGCGGTCCGGCACCATCGGAATATCGCCACCCAAGCCACCGTCAGCACCGCCTGCCGCACTGTTCTTGGCCGCCGCCTCGTTTTGTTCGGCTTGCGCGATCTCCTTCTGGATGGCCGGAATTTCGCCATAGTTGATGGCGGAGGATTTCGCCAGATCGCCTTCGCGTTCATACCGTTCGGCTTGGGTGCGTAGTTCGTCGAGCTTCTTGCGCAGGTCGCCGATGCGGTTGTGCCCGTTCTTTTCGGCGTCCCAGCGTGCTTTCAGACCGTTGAGTTTCTCGCTTTTGTCGGCGATTTCCTTGTTGAGGTCGTCGAGACGTTCCTTGGCGCTTTCATCAAGCTCGTTTTCCGCTTTCTGCGCGTCGGCATCGTCTTTCGGATTGCCAAGCAGGTACGATTTTTCCATCTTGAGACGGTCGACCTGACGCTGCAGTTCATCGATTTCCTCAGGCGAGGAGTCGAGTTCCATGCGCAGGTGCGATGCGGCCTCGTCAACCAGATCGATGGCTTTGTCCGGCAGCTGACGGCCGGAAATATACCGGTTCGACAGCGTCGCCGCGGCCACGAGCGCATCGTCTCCGATGGTCACCTTGTGGTGGGCTTCGTATTTCGGTGCGATGCCACGCAGGATGGCGATGGTGTCTTCCACGCTCGGCTCTCCTACGAACACCTGCTGGAAACGGCGTTCCAATGCCGGATCCTTTTCGATGTTCTCACGGTATTCGTCGAGTGTGGTGGCACCGATCAGGCGCAGTTCGCCTCGCGCGAGCATGGGTTTGAGCATGTTGCCCGCGTCCATGGATCCTTCGGCCGCGCCCGCGCCGACGATGGTATGGATCTCATCGATGAACGTGATGATCTGCCCGTCTGCGTTCTTGATTTCCTGCAGCACGCTCTTCAGGCGTTCCTCGAACTCGCCACGGTATTTCGAACCTGCCACCATGGAGCCCAGATCAAGCGAGATGAGCTTCTTGTTTTGCAGGGTGGTCGGCACATCGCCGGCGACGATACGCTGCGCAAGGCCTTCCACCACGGCGGTTTTGCCCACGCCAGGCTCGCCGATCAGCACCGGATTGTTCTTGGTGCGGCGGCTCAGGATCTGGATGACTCGGCGGATTTCCTGATCGCGGCCGATCACGGGGTCGAGCTTGCCTTCTTTCGCAGCTGCCGTCAGGTCGGTCGAATACTTTTCGAGGGCTTTGTAGGAGCCTTCGGCGTCGGGACTGGTCACTTTCGCGCCTCCTCGGATCGTTGGCACGGCTTTGCGTAGCGCGTCGGCGGTCACGCCGTATTGTTCCATGATTTGCGCGCTCTGATTCGGCTTTGCCGCCGCGATGGCGATGAGCAGATGTTCGGTGGATACGTATTCGTCGCCCATCTGCTGCATTTCTTTGCCGGCTTGCGCAAGTACTGCGGATAGTTGCCTGCTGACTTGCGGTTGCGCGGTGGTCGATCCGCTGGCGCTTGGCAGCGCGTCCTGCGCTTGGTGCACGGCGGCGCTGATATTTTGCGCGTTGCCGCCCGCGGCTTCGATCAGACCGCGGATCACGCCGTTTTCCTGGCGCAGCAGCGCGTCAAGCAGGTGCAGGGTTTCGACTTGCGCGTTGCCTGCTGCCGACGCGTTCTGTACGGCGTCGGAAATGGCTTCCTGCGCCATTGTGGTGAACTTCTGTTCCATATCATCCTCCATGGTTCGCGCCGATCGTCCGTTTTTCGCATGGTCGCGTCGACGCATATGTCGTTGTCTGATATGCTCAACCGACTTCACCACCATTCTATTCCCAAAAGTTGAGCCTGTAACACTCAACTTTTGTTCACTAAACGGGAAATCGCGAACAACGCAGCACAAAGGCCGTCACCCACGAAAGGTGACGGCCTTCATATCTTCAATATGTCAATCAGCAATCGGCAATCAGCCGCGCACCACCACGTTGCGCAGGCTGCCGATGCCTTCGACGTGCACGATCGCCTCGTCGCCCGGATCAAGATGGCCGGAAGCGTTCGGCGTGCCCGTCAGAATCACGTCGCCCGGCAGCAGCGTCGTGAAGCTGGAAATCGCCGCGATCTGCTCCGGAATGCCGTGAATCAGATTCGCCGTGGTGCCGGAAGCCAGCTCGACATCCTCACCGTTCAGCGTGAAGGAGATCTTCGCGTCCTTCCAATCCAAATCGTCGCGGGTCACGATCCACGGGCCGAGCGGGCAGGAGGTGTCGAAGCCTTTCGCACGCGTCCACATCGGGTCAAGTCCCTGCAGGTCACGCAATGTCACATCGTTCACGCAAGTGAAGCCGAGCACGTAATCCATGGCCTGTTCGACCGTCACGTTCTTGGCGATGCGCCCCATCACCACGGCCACTTCCGGCTCGAAATTCATATCGTTCGAGTACGACGGGATCACGATCGGATCGTCCGGGCCGATCACCGACGTGCTCGGCTTGGAGAAGATCACCATGTCTTCCGGAGCGTGCTTGATGTCGGAATGGCCTGCTTCATGCATGAACTGCGCGTGCGCCTCGTAATTCTTGGCCAGCCCGTATACCTTCGACGGGATCACCGGAGAGAGCAGACGAACGCCATCGCCATCCACCGGAAAACGCTCGCCGGTCGGCTTCACACCGGCACCGGCCAGAGGATGCCCCTCAAGCGCTACGAGATAGTCCTTGCCGTCGCTTTCGTCGGTCTGCACGAAAGCGTATTGCGGTACATCATTATGCGAAAAACGTGCGATTCTCATGTCTGCCAGTCTACCCGCAACAATCGTCGAATCGTCCATATCATCGACATGCAACGCCCGACAATCAAAAACATCGGAAAAAAAAACGGGCCATCACATCATGCGAAGGCCCGTCACAGGAAGAAAACGTCAGATAAAAGCGCGCTCGCCGAAAATCGCGGTGCCGACGCGCACGATGGTGGATCCTTCCGCAACCGCAAGTTCCATGTCGCCGGTCATGCCCATCGACAGTTCACGGCAGGATTGCGTGCCCGGCTCGCCGGATTCGAGAATATGGTCGCGGGTTTTGCGCAGGTGCTCGAATCCCTTGCGGATGGCGGTTTCGTCGTCGACATGCGCGCCGATGGTCATCAGCCCCTGCAATTCAAGTCCGTCCAATGTACCGATTTTTTGCGCGATGCGGATGGCATGCGAGGGATCGCAGCCGGATTTCGACGCCTCACCCGATTCGTTGACTTCCAGCAGCACGCCCACGGTGATGCCGCGCGCCACGGCCCTGCGTGAGATTTTCTCCGCCAAGTCAAGGGAATCAACCGATTCGATGGTGTTGACGACCGGCAGCACTTTGCCGATCTTATTGCTTTGCAGCTGGCCGATCAGATGGAACGGAATATGCTCACCCGCAATAGTGGAAGCGCCGGCATCGTCGGCAACGCCCAACGCGAATCCGCGCTCCCCGCAACGTGCCATCAATCCTTCGGCCTTCGCCATCACTTCCTGCGGACGATTCTCGCCGATCATACGCACGCCAGCGTCGATCGCAGCCATGATCTCACCCACGTCGCGCGTTTTCGTGGCGGCAAGCAGGCGTACGGAACCTGCGTCACGTCCGGCATGCTGCTCCGCCGATGCGATGCGGTCCAGCACACGGTGCACGCCATCGGCGATCTGCACGGCACGCACACCGTCGATCGCCTCATTGGCAAGATTCTTATGGTCCATATATGCAGTCATGTTCAGCCTCTTGCGTTCAATCCCAACTACCTCTACCAGAGTAAGAAGAAGCCCGTACGACGGTCTGAAGTGAAGCGATAAAGCGACCGATATCCGTACGGGCTAATAAAACAGACGGCAGTAGAAGGGGGAACTTCAAAGTCTCCGTCCGACAGCAACTATATGCAAGATTTACTAAACACGCGCCGAAAAAAACTTTTTACTTCAAAAAAAATTTCTCAGCGAACTCAAATTCAGCCTTGCGATTCGTCTAATTTGCGTTCCAAAGCATCAACGCGTTCCTTCAACGCAAGCACCTGACACGTCAGCGATCGAATCTGCCCCAACTGCACAGTCACCAATCGTTCCCTGGTGTCGGAAGACAAGGCGCCCGTCGTGGAATTGCTTCTTGCGGCCGCCATAATATCCAGATCCACTTTCCAACGTGCGATATTACGTTCCACACGCTTGCGCCCGATGATCGCAGGGCTCAACCCAGCCGACGTGAAAATCGTGCTCGGCCGCTCGCCATCCAAATATCGGCGCATGCAACTGATCTGAAAATCACGCGAATACGTGATCCGATTTTCCGTAACCGACTCAACCGCCGGCAACGCACGAAGATACTCGACCTCCGTGTTACTAAACTGCCTTTTCGTCATATCGACCCCATTCATCCGACAAAACGGAATACCATTCTCGTGCTCGTAGATTACCATCACAAACGAACGCACCCGAACGGCATATACTACCACTTTAACGTAAGGCTATGGGGGCTCACGCCACCTGAATCGCCCTACGCTAAACCTAGCTAAACCCCAACGGGTACAGTTGCGTACTGCCACAGTCAACCCACCAAAGGAGCAGCCATGACCGGCCGATTCGCACCAACCCCATCAGGACGCATGCACATCGGCAACGTTTACGCCATGCTCGGAGCATGGCTTTCCGCCCGCAAATCGGGTGATTCCATACGGCTGCGCATCGAAGACATCGACGAGCCACGAGTGGTTCCCGGCGCCGCCGAAACCATGATGCGCGATCTCGAATGGCTTGGTCTCGGTTGGGATGACGAACCGGTATTCCAGTCGTCGCGACACGCCCTATACCAAGAAGCGCTTGAGCTTCTCAGCAAGCTGAGCTTTGACGAAATCAGCGATATTATCAGTACTGGTTCCAACGATTCCAAGCCCTGCAGCACTACAGCAAGCAACGAAGCAGCCACCTCTGAGGCAACACCGCTCATCTACCCCTGCTTCTGCTCGCGCGCCGACATCCGCGCCGCCTCTGCACCACAGGAAGGCGATCGTTTCACCGTGTACCCAGGAACATGCCGACGCCTCATCGCCAGCGAACCGCAGCGTGCGAAACAACGCCTCGCCAACAACGACCGCCACTCGATGCGCATCGCCACCGCCGACACCACCATCACCTTCCACGACGAAGTATTCGGCACCCAGCAATACAACCTCGCCCACGACATCGGCGACATCATCGTGCGCCGCTCGGACGGCATCTACTCCTACCAGCTGGCCGTCACCGTGGACGACCTCGACATGGGCATCACCGACATTGTGCGCGGCCGTGATCTGCTTCGCTCCAACGCTTTGCAAATCTACATTCGCAAAGCCCTTATCAACGCGGGATTCAAGCCTTCCGAACCGACACAGCCCTTCCATCCTGCCGACGGTTCCAATAAACCTGACGATGTGACCATCTCATACGCGCATCTGCCCCTCATCGACAACGCAGCCGGCCAACGCCTTGCCAAACGCGAGCGCTCGCTCGATCTCGGCATGCTCACGGCACACGGCGCCACCGCGCAACAGATCATCGGCTATTGCGCATGGCTGCTCGGATTGCAGGGAAACCTGAAACACACCAAACCGCAGCCTATGAGCGCCGACGAAGCGCTTGGCGTATTCAGTTGGGATGCCGTTCGCACCAACACGTCAGACCGCACGCTCGATCAAGGCGAGTTCAACGCATATTTCGGACTGTAGGCCCTATTCTGCAGTTTTATTCTGCAGTTTTATTCTGCAGCTCTATTCCGCAATCGCGTTCAGCCAATCCATAATTCCGAATCAAGCGGATATTCGTTGATCGCACAGCCATCCAAAAATATGGACTGCTCCTGCATAAGCGGTGCCGCTTGGCCAGCCCCCGCGCACGTCATCTCATTGTCGATATGCCCCAACCGGTGCCCGACCTCATGATTGATCACCATCGTGCGATATCGCGCCAAGTCGCCGCCTCCCGACATCCACACGTCCGTGCCGGAATTCCAACGATCATCGTTGATAATCACATTGTTGCCCACACGGCAGCTGTATTGCTCCGAACATACCGACGAAAACGTCGGCAAGGTCGACGCTTGGGCGAGCACGATATTGAAATCGCAATTGCCGTCCGTAGAAGGTTCGAAAATCGCGCCTGCGCGCCCATCCATGTTCGCTGTTCAGAATACGAAACACGGCATTCGAAAAATCTTCGACTGATCCGACTTCACCATTGGTGACCACACAGTAATGATATTGCACCATGCCATATCCGCTGTTTTGCGCCGTTTGCTGCGCTTTCGCAAGTATTTCGCTTTTCTGATCGTCCATCAGCGCGGCCGACTGCTCGCGAAGCGCTTTGGTGACGGCGTCTTCCTGCGGTTCCGCCGTTTCCTCCGCTGAGGCCTTTGCGTCTTTCGTTTCCGACGATTCCTAGGTTTTCTTCTCTGATTGTTGCGATTTCTTTTCGGATTTCGCGGATTGATCCGTTTTTTCTGAATGTGTTCCGGAATTGCCGATCTGCGCCGTTTTCGCATGTCCGTTCAGCACCGCGTTGACCAGCACGGCATGCACGCTGCACGACGTACATGACACGATGACGCATAATGCAAGAATCCAAGCCACGACGCTTCTGCGGATGCGGAACGCTTCCGTCCGTTCCCGGCGGCTCATGGTGGCGGCCGCTTTCGGATCGAGCGCACGCAGAATGGTACGAATTCGCTTCAATCCGGCCTCCTTATAACCCTGCCGTCACGCAGGTGGCAGCATATCTCCTCCGCGGCAACACTACCAGCCAACAGTAGGCATGCAAAAAGCCCGCTTCCCCCGTACCGGAAATTTTCCGAGGAAAACAGGCTTTATGCAACAGTTCTCATATATCAAACGCAACTTATGCGACGGTCAGGCAAACAAGTCACGAATGATTGAATGCGATCAGGCGAACAACTTGAACACGAACGCACCCACGATAGCGCCCAGAATCGGGGCGACAACCGGAATCCAAGCCTCGCCCCAGCGGGAGGAGCCCTTGGACGGGATCGGCAGGATGGCGTGCAGCAGTCGCGGCATGAGATCACGGGCCGGGTTCAGGCCAGGACCGGTCGGGCCGCCCATGGAAGTCACGAGACCCCACACAATGAAGCCGACCACGATGGAAGCGGCAGCGTGGTCCGCTTCGCCCCACGGCATGGACAGGCAGCACAGGGCACCGAACACGAGCACGAGGGTGCCGAAGAACTCGTTGACGAAGTAGTTGATGCGGTCGTTGTGGGCGTCGGTGGTGCAGAAGGTGCCGAGGATGGCGTTGGCGTTTTCGGTGTCCTTATAGTGCGGGTAGTAGGTGATGTACACCACGAGCTGACCTGCGGCGGCACCAAGCAGCTGGGCGATGATGTACGGCAGCACGAGGCTCCAGTCGAACAGGCCGTTCACAGCCTGGGCGATGGTCATGGCCGGGTTGATGTGCGCGCCGGAGACGGCACCGAACATGAGCACCGGGATCATCACGCCGAAGCCGTAGCCCATGGCGATGTTCAGCCAGCCCGCATGGTGGCCCTTGGTGTTCTTCAGTTCAACGTTCGCGACAGCGCCGTTGCCGAAGATCATCAGAATGGCGGTACCGAAGAATTCGGCCGCAAGTTTGACAAAAGTCGAGTATTCCACTGCTGTTTCCTCTATTGCTTCTTCTCAATAAGAATCAGATTGATGTCGATTCCGCTCTCGGCGGACAACAGCGTCCAACACTACTCCCCGCACTGGAAGTCAGTATGCCACTAGGTATGACGTCATAGCGCTGGTTTCATATGTTGGATATTGCACTCGTAGTTTGATTCGGCAAACCGCGGTTTCGCCAGTTCCACCATTGTCGTCAGTACTGCCGACCGCTGGGCAGCGTCACATCGAATTCGGAATTATACGATTGCGTTTCGTTGATATGGTATGTGGATCCGCCTTGGCTGACCCAAGTACCGCCAAATTGTTCGGCTTTGTCGTCACCTGCGGATTTCATGCTGCCGGTCCACGTACCGCCAGTCTGCATAGTCATCTGCATTTCGGTAATGGTCAGACCTGCCGCCTTGGCAGAGAATCCCCATGTGCCAATGAGATTGCCTTTCGCAGCCTTCTTCGGTGTGGTCAGCGTGGCCACAACCATGGTGCTGGCTTTATCTATAGATGATGAATCCACTCCGAAGAACTCTGCAATACCGATGTCTTCGCCATCCCTGTAGAAATGAAGATTAGAGATGTCGTACTGCGCGTTGGAGCCTGTCGACCTGCCCTTGCCAAGAGTGCCCACGATCTTGTCTTCTGCAATCAGAGTAACACGTCATTATTCTCAGACAAAGAAGCAAATCGATGATCGGACCGCACGTGGGCCTTTGAGCATATAGGAACCAAAGTTATTGCCTATACCCTCGGAAGTTATTACCAGGGTGGACGCGCCGGGGGATTGAACCTGGAACGCGTGTCTTCATGGAGTGATGAGGCGTCGGCCGACGTGCGGGAGCCATAGTGAGTCCGTCGCGGGAAGCCAATAGGGCCGGTACGTAAGTCCATCCACGGGAATTCATCGCAAAGCCTTTTCCTTAGCATCCCATTTCCTCCACCCGCTGGATGTTTTGCCCGCTGAAAGGCTTGCTTTCCGGGTAAATTCCCCCAGTCACTGGAGGAATCAGGACTCCGAAGCGTGCGCCATCGGGTAGATTTCCCCACCGGCTGGAAGAATCAGGACGCTGAGACGCCAGTCGATGGGTGGATTCCTCCACCGACTGGATGTTTCGCCCCGCTGAAAGGCTTGCTTTCCGGGTAAATTCCCCCAGTCACTGGAGGAATCAAGATGCTGAAGCGTGCGCCAGCGGGAAGCTTCCTCCACCGACTGGATGTTTCGCCCGCTGAAAGGCCCACTTCCGGGAAGATCCCTCCACCGATTGGATGTTTTCGGACTCTGGGATGCTTACAAACGGGAAGATTCCTCCACTGACTGGAGGAATCAGGACGCTGGAGAACCTTGCCGATAGTACGGATGCGGAGTACGAGGAGGATAGGCCCGAGAAACAGTTTCTACGCGAACTGCAGTGGATGTGGGAGTAGACATGCGAGCATCGGAAAACAAAAAACCTTGGAACCGGAGTTCCAAGGTTTTGTCTGTGCCCCCTCAGGGATTCGAACCCTGGACACGCTGATTAAGAGTCAGCTGCTCTAACCAACTGAGCTAAAGGGGCGTTGGTCTTGCGAGGTTTTGTTCTCGCTGAGCACGAGAAGTAAATATACTCAGAATCGAGAAGAACGCAACTCTCGGCGTGTCGCGATTGTAGAACCGCTATTTTTCAACGATTTCAGCATATTGCATAAATTACAGAAAAATGCGATCCAGCCATCATGTTCCCTATCTAAACAGCACAGCCAAGGCAGGAAATCACAATTTCTTCACAACTGTCGTTCCGCGTAATCCAATCACCCCAAACACTTCCGCCAATTCATTTCGCTAATTTATTTGCACGGCCATGCAATCATTCTCCCCGAATCCATTGTCCGAACACCATGCACGCGCATCAGCCACCGAACCGAACTCCTCCCCGGAAAGAAGCACGTAATAATCGGCCTCATGCCCATACCGCGTGTAGTAGCTGTAGTCCGCGGCCCACGCCAACACCGCCTTCGGCCATGAAGCGCGCAATGTAAGATACTGCGCGTAAATATCGCGGTATTGCTGGGTTTTGCCGTCGACTTCCATACCGTATTTACGACTGAACAGCTGCGTTGTCGGAATGTCGTACAGTCCGGAAACCGCCGACCGGTCATGAGACAGCTGCCAGCTCAACGCCAGCTGCGCATAGCGTTCCGCATCGGAGTCGGCAATGTTCGCACCACCCCTTGCGTCTCCCACACTCGCAACCGCATTACCGTTCGGCGTCGCACCCTTCTGCACCACCATGCTGGTCGACTTGGTTTCGATCTGGTCGGACGCACGCCAGTACTGCCCTATCGCGTACGCCAGCTCGAGCGTCGCTGTGCCGCTTGTGAACTGCATCGGATCGGATGCGAAGTCGTACACCGCGGACGCGATCACCTCATTGCTGGAATCCTTGATGGAGATTGTGACGTCCTCGCCTTTCCACGCGGTGTCACCGCAGGCGTGTGCAGAGAACGCGACGGTCGCAATCATCGTGGTTCCATTTTTCTCGACACTCTCCAAGCCCGCGTCGGGCGTTGTCGCGCAATCCTTGGTTTGCTTGGCCGCATCGTTCTGCTTGGTTTTGTTGGATTGCTCATCCGCGTTTTGCGCCGTCGAAGAACCGTTTTGCGCCGAATCGTCACCGCTATTACGATTGGTTGATTTCCATACAACAAATCCCGCGATTAACGCTATCACCGCAATAATTACAATAATTGCGATGATGATTGGCTTCTTGCGGTTCTTGCAATCATTGGCTTGCGGATCAGATTGCGTTCCGGACTGCATGTCTAGCTGCAGGCTTGATGGCGCGGGCATGGGAACCGGAGGATATGCGGCCGTTGCCGGCGGAACATCGATTTGAGTGGTCTCAGCCGGCTGAGCACCTTGTGTCCCCAACGGAAAACCGCAGGAACCACAGAATCGCATATCTGCGGTGACGGCGACGCCGCACTGCGGACACACGGAAGGAATTCCCGCAGCCGCATGGCCATCCTGCAATTGCGCGGCGCCGCGTTTGGCGCTTATATGCTGGCGCGTAAGTCCGCACTGCGTTTCAAGTGGACCGGTGCGATCAGTTCCGCTATCGTCGGTGTGCTTTCCGGTTTGGTGGTTGTTATTCTCGCCGCCATTTTCCCTGCGAAAATCGGAGGATCGTACGCATATTACTCCGCGTCCGCATCGCTTTCCGGAGCATCGTTCCGCACGTTCTTCATGGCGTTCCTGCTGGCTGGACTCGGCGCATTGGCCGGCTACGCTCTGGCGCAATTTGCTCCCGATTCCAATAACATGTTCTCCGCCACTTGGCGTTGGGCTCATCGCACGCGCGGTTTCGTACGCACGCTTGTTGAATCTGCTGCGATTTACGGCGTATTGTTCCTGGCGCTCGGTCTCGTTGCACTGATTGTGGCGACGGCCGCTTCCGGAAGCGCACTGGCCGGCATACTGCTGATTCCGCTGCTATTGCCTGCCGTACCGTTCGTACTGTTTTCCGTATCTTCGTTCGGTGGTGTCACGGCTTCGGTTTCCGGTCAATCCTCCTACACGCTTTCCCTGTTCAATGTCGCCAGCGTCACCCAATACGCTTGGGCACTGTGGATTTGCTTTGTGCTTTTCATCATTGCAACGATTTACATTGCGCTTCGTGAGACGGCCCGCAACATGTATGACCCGTATTATGCGAAGTGGGAGAACACATGGAAGGCTCCTGTCGCCGTGATGGTGTTCTGGCTTGTCGCGGAATTCCTGTGCACGAATTTCCTTGCCGGATACAGCTCGAATACGGTTTCGACGATGGTGCCAATGTGGTATTTCATCGTCGCCGGCGTCTGGGCTTTCCTCGTTGAAGTGATTGCGATGACGTTTGGTCCGACGTTGGTTGCGTCGACGCCGGGATTGTGGAAGATTCTTGTTGGCGGTACCGTACAGCAGACTCCGCAGAACGTCGTCGATTACGTCAAGGCTTGCGATCCGCATTTCGGCCAACCGAAGGCAGCCAGGACCGCAGCTTCCGCGCAGACCACGCAGACCGCGCAATACAACGCGCAGTACGCCAATCCGTCCGCGCCAGCAACGTCACCAGCCGCGCAGACCGCTCCTACGCAAGCGATGCCCGCTGTTCCAATGCCAACCACGCCAATCCCAGCGCCAGCCGCTTCGGTTCCACCAGTACCGCAGTCAACGGCTTCGGTTCCTCCCATGCCACAATCTCCGGCCGACATTCCGATGCCGGCCGTTCCACAGGGTGAAGGAAAGCCACTCGACCCAAAAACTAAGAAGACGATCCTGATCGGCTGCATCGTCGCCGGTGCACTGATCGTATTGGGCATTGTCTATGGTGTGCTCAATTCGACCGTCTTCAGCGCGAAATCCATGGCGGAAAGCTATGTGTCGGCAATCGCCAGCGGCGATTACGACAAGGCTAACGACATTGCCGATCCTCAAGTGGGTAAAAACCAACGCAAGCTGCTTTCCAACAGCGTCGCCAAGACCGATAACGCGACCATTTCGAATGCGCATGTCAATGGCGTGAAATCCGGCAATGGCACAACCACCGCATCAATCAGCTACTCGTTGAACGGCGAAACCGTCGATGAGGAACTCACGATGCGCAAATCCGGCAACAAATTCCTGATTTTCCCGAACTGGCAAATCACCACGCCACTGATCAAGTCCATCAATGTTTCCGTGCCAAGCAGTGTGGAATCGTTGACGGTCAACAAGGTTGCGGTCACAGCCAAAAACGCGGAGAAGACGGATTCCGGCGAATGGCAGTTGCGCGTATACCCAGGCACGTACAACATTTCCGTTACGAGCACGGATTATATCGTCAGCGAAACGGTGGTATTCCGCACGAACGAAGACAGTGATTCGCCGACCACGCTGAAGGTGACGACCACCAGCAAGTTCAAGGATGCATTAAGCACCGCCGTGAACAACGCGCTCGACAAGTGCGCGGAATCCACCGACTATGCGCCGGAAAACTGCCCGTTCGGCTTCCGCGTATGGGATGAGGATAATTACCGTAATTTCGCGTGGTCGATCAGCATCTATCCGAAAATCGACGAAGTCGACCTTGATTATGGCGCTTTTGATACTAAAACCGGTAAGGCAAAGTGCACATACGAGGTGAAAGACGGCGATTCTTGGGATTCGGATGATGATAGTACGACGTTCAATGCGAGCGGATCGTTCGCTATCAAGGATGGTAAGGTCACGGTCACGCTTGATGACGGTGGCTACAGCTATTAAATGAAGTATGAAAATCCCCCTGCATAGCTGTTTTCAGCTGGTGCAGGGGGATTTTCCATGCTTAAGCTCAGACGTATCTCAGTCTGAAGTCATTCGCCGTAACCGCAATGAATGCAGCCATAGCGAATGGGGCCGAATCACTCAGCGACAACCTTCACGGTGAAGGAAGCGGAGATTTCCGGGTGCAGAGCGACGGTTGCAGCGAACTCGCCGGTGGTCTTGATCGGATCCACGGTGATGTTCTTCGGGTTGACGGCAGCCTTGGAAGACAGCGCGATGGCGATCTTGTCGGCGGAGATGCCACCGAACAGCTTGCCGGACTCGGAGACCTTGGCGGCGATTTCGACGACGGAACCCTCGATGAGTTCCTTGGCGGCAACAGCCTCTTCGCGGGTGGCAACGGCCTTGGCCAGACGAGCGCGCTTCATGGCCTCGATCTGGGCGGCAGCGTTCTTGGACCATGCGAAGCCCAGACCCTGCGGAATCAGGTAGTTGCGAGCGTAGCCGGCCTTGACGGACACGACGTCGCCCGGGTGACCCAGGTGATTGACGGACTTGGTGAGAATAACCTTAGTTTCAGCCATTTTTCAAACCTCTCTAAGATCAGCGACCGGAAGTGGCGTACGGCAGCAGAGCCATCTCGCGGGCGTTCTTGATAGCCTTGGCGAGCTCACGCTGTTCCTGCACGGAAACACCGGTGATACGACGGGAACGAATCTTGCCGCGATCGGAGATGAACTTGCGCAGCAGGGCAACGTCCTTGTAATCGATCTCGGTGACCTTAGCGGCCTTCAATGGATTCGGCTTCTTCTTAAACGGCTTGACCGGCGGCTGCGGCCTCTTGCGTGACATCTTGATGTTCTCCTTACAATCTGGAAATTGCTTTTCTTTTAAGCTGCGATCCGGGTCGGATCAGAATTCCGGTTCGTCGCTGCTTCCACCAAATTCGGAGGAGCCAAAGGAACCGAACGATGAGGAACCGGAATTATCCGAATTGCCCCACGGATCCGATGCCGGAGCAGGCTGCACGGCAGGCGCGGCATTGGCTGGAGCGGCAGCCCCACCCTGATAGCCAGCGCCACCGGAATACCCGGCACCGCCCTGATATCCACCGGCATTGCCGGCGAAGCCACCGTTGTTGAACCCGCCGTTGCCGCCAGCGAAAGCATTGCCGCCACGATTGCCGGCAAAATTACCACCGTTGGCACTGGAGGTTCGGGTGACTTGGGCGGTCGCATAGCGCAGGGACGGACCGATCTCATCGACCTGAAGCTCAATAACCGTGCGCTGGGAACCATCGTTCGCCTGATAGGAACGCTGCTGCAAACGACCCTGCGCGATCACACGCATGCCCTTGCTCAGGCTCTGCGCGCAATGTTCGGCCATGTCGCGCCACGCGGAGCAGCGCATGAACAAAGCCTGACCATCTTCAAACTGGCCCGTATTACGGTTCCAGGTGCGCGGAGTGGAGGCAATGGTGAAGCTGGCCACGGACGAGCCGTTGCCAACCGTACGGATTTCGGGATCAGCCGTGAGGTTACCCACCACAGTGATAATCGTTTCGCCTGCCATCGTTACCTACTTACTTTGCAGCTTATTGTTTTGCAGCTTGAAAAGCTTGGAATTACTTACTTGCGAAGAATCTTCGTACGGATGACGGATTCGTTCAGGTTCAGCAGACGATCGAGTTCGTCGCTGGTGGCCGGCTCAGCGGAGTAGTTGACCACAACGTAATTGCCTTCGGTCTTGCCAGCGATCTCGTAGGCAAGCTTGCGACGGCCCCAGATGTCGATGTTCTCGACAGCACCGCCTTCCTTGGTGACAGTTTCCAGATACTGCTCGGTCAACTTCTTCAGACCGCGCTCATCCAGCTCAGGATCGGCAATGAACATCAGTTCGTACTTATGCGCAGACATCACCCACCTCCTTCGGACTATCGGCCATGGACCTTCCATGGCAGGAGTGTGTATGCGTACTGCCTTCACGCATCTATATATGAAAGGTATAAAGATACAGTTCAGACAACCTGTTCAGCATAGCCCTTCTGCTGGACGAGCGGCAATTGCGCACGTTCTGTGGTGCAGGCGCGTCATGGGCACCCGCATTGTTATATTGAATACGGCTATTTTTGTACGGTTGGTACCGTATTTACGCGACTCTAGATTTGTGGAAGGCGAAGCATGTCGGCGATTCTCGAAGGCACCCCGGATAAGAAATTGGCTTTGGTGACGGGTCGTGCGTACCCTGAGCAGGCCCATGAAACCGCGAAATACCTGGGAATCGACGTACTTGAGACCACGGCTTACGATTTCGCCAACGGCGAGATGTATGTGCGTTACACCGAGCCGGTGCGTGGCGCCGATGCGTTCGTGATGCAGGCGCACACCGAGCCGATCAACAAGTGGATTATGGAGCAGCTCATTATGGTTGACGCCATGAAGCGCGCTTCCGCCCGTTCCATTACCGTGGTCGCGCCGTTCCTTGGCTATTCGCGCCAGGATAAGAAGCATCAGGGCCGCGAGCCCATCACCGCCCGACTGATTTTCGACCTGTTCCGCGCAGCCGGCGCCGACCGTATTATGACGGTCGATCTGCATGCCGCCCAGGAGCAGGGTTTCTTCGATGGACCGGTCGACCATCTCACCGCCACTCCGGTGCTGCTTGACTACGTGCGCAACAACATGCCGCTTGAGAACACCACCATCGTGTCTCCGGATGCCGGCCGCATCAAGGTTTCCGAACAGTGGGCCGCGAAGCTGGGCAATCTGCCGCTCGCGTTCATTCACAAGACCCGTGACACCACCCGCCCGAACCATGCCGAAGCGCATGGCATTATCGGCGAGGTCGAAGGTCACGACTGCGTGGTGGTCGACGACATGATCGACACCGCGGGCACCATCTGCGAGGCCGTGCGCACACTGAACAACGCTGGTGCGAAGTCCGTGACGCTGGTCGCCACGCATGGCCTGCTGTCCGGCCCGGCCGTGGAACGCCTGAGGAATTGCGGTGCCAAGGAAATCGTGCTCACCGACACCGTGCCCGTTCCGGAAGAGAAGCGCTTGCCGAACATGACCGTGCTGTCCGTGGCTCCGCTGTTGGCCGCCGGCATCCGTTCCGTGTTCGAATCCGGATCCGTTTCCACGCTGCTCAACGGCCTGCCCGAAGACATGCGTCCCCGCAATATCTACGCCTGATTCGCGCAATCTTTTCAACGTAACAAAAACTCGCCCCCATCCGGTCGGCGAGTTTTTTTAATGTCAGATCTTCCCAAAAACGGGGTGCCGCATCCTACGTCGGTAGGATGCGGCACCCCGCGTATCAAGAGAGAAAAGAGAAATCTGGCTAGCGTCCGATAGGCATCCTCGCTTCCGTTATTTGGCGAATGCTTCGCGGATTTGCGCGGCATTGCCGTAGGAGGCCTGCGCACCATACCCTGTGGCGGCGTATGCCGAAACATACGAGGCAAGCTCGGCCGCTTCGGAAAGCGCCATGCCCGAGGCAAGACCGGCCAGCACCGTGCCCATGAAGGAGTCGCCGCAGCCGGTGGTGTCCACCGCGTTCACACGCACGGGGGCAATGCGCTGGATCGGCGTTGCCGAAGTGGAATCCAATACCACGGAACCATCGCCGCCGAGCGTCACGATCGCCTGTTCGAAACCGAATCCACGCATTGCTTCCAGCGCATGATTCCAATCGAAACCGTCCCAATCGTCGTTTTCCGGCTCGTTAATGCCGAGCAGCTGCACCATCTCATGCTCGTTGACGAGCAGAATATCGGATGCTTCAACCAGTTCGGCCGGCAGCGACGGGGTGAACGGCGAATCGTTGAGCAGCACTTTCACGCCCGCTTCATGGCACATGCGCGCGGCGGCCGTCACCGTTTCGATCGGGCTTTCCAAGCACAGGCCAAGTACGGAAGACCGTGCCAGCGCATCGCGCACGGATTCCACATAATCCACGGTGACCTGCGCGTTGGATCCCGGCGAGTACACGATGGTGTTTTCGCCGGTTGCGTCCACGGTAATCACGGTTGTGCCGGATGGTCCGAGCACGCGGCGAACATGCGTGGTGTTCACGCCCGCCTCGCCCAGAGCGCCGAGTAGGAAGTCGGCGTTGGAATCGGAGCCGACCGCGCCGAACATCTGCACGGTTGCGCCGATGCGCGCTGCGGCGGCCGCCTGGTTGCCGGATTTTCCGCCCGGCAGCAGCTGCAGCGGACCGCCGGTGATGGTCTCCCCCGGCCCTGGCAGACGCTGTGCGGTGACGGTGTAGTCCGCGTTCATCGAGCCGATTACGGACACTGTGCCGTGGATGCGGTCCAATGCGGAGAGAACTTCAGTCGCGCTCATCTTTACCTTCCTTACATCAAAAGAAGATTTATGAAAATGGAGATTTGCGAAATAGTGTTGTTCAGTAATCGCAATTATCGCAAATCCCCATTTTTACTATATTGAGGATGTAATGTGCGATTACTTTGCCGATTCCTCGGTTTCCAGCGCATGGTTGCCTTCGTAGATCTTCTTCTTGAAGACGAAGAACACGATCAGGCCAAGCAGTGCGGTACCGGCGGCGACCAGCAGCAGGTTGGCATAGTTGGCGGCAGTGCCGGTTGCGCCGGTGATGGAGCCGCCTGCGAGGGCGTTGGAGCCGAGCAGGCTGCCGATGATGGCGATGCCGATGGACGGGGAAACGTTCATGGCCAGATCGTTCATGCCGACGCCACGGCCGGATTCGTCCTTTTCAATGGTGCCCAGCACGGTGGAGACCACCGGGGAGTACATGAGGCCGCAGCCTGCGTAGAACACACATGCGCACAGGGTCAGCACCACGAAACCGGAGTTCACGCAGAATGCCGCACCGGTCCAGCCGAGGAACATGAGGGTGCCTGCGGTCACGATGCCGGCCTTGATTCCGATCTTGCGGATGATCATGCCGGAGCAGGTGCCCACCACGGCGGCGACCACGAAGGCCCACACAATGTGCAGGGAGACCTGGGTGGTGGTCATGCCGTAGATGTTGGTGCCGATGGCGTTGAAGATCGGGCTCAGTGCGTAGTTCACGAAGTAGAACACGAGGATCAGGCAGATGGCGCGCAGCCAGCGGGTGTTCTTGAAGAACGCCGGGGTGATGAACGGGTTGGAGGCCTTGTTGATGTAGAAGGCGAATGCCACGAACAGCAGCAGGGAGACCACGAGCATCCACCATGCCATGTACGAGAAGAACAGGGTGAGGAATGCGGTGGCGAAGCCGAAGATCACGAAGCCGAATGCGTCAACCTTCTGGCCGTTGCCGCTCTTGGACGGCAGGGTCTTGAGCAGGATCGGCAGGAACAGGATGGTGACGGACGGGATCAGGAACAGGAACTGCCATGCGATGGAGCTGAGCATGCCGGCTGCGAACACGCCGATGGATGCGGAAAGCTGGTATGCGGCGGTGAACAGACCGAAGAAGATGACCTTCAAATCGTTACGCAGGTACTTGGTGGCCACCACCAGGAAGGCGGAACCTGCCACCTGTTCGCCTGCGGTCTGCAGCACGCGTGCGATGATCACGGTCCACAGGTTTGCGGCGAAGAAGTAGTTTGCCACGAAACCGAAGATGGAGCCGACGAACAGCGTCACGAGACCGACGGTCACAAGCTTACGCAGGGAGACGAAATCGCCCAGGGAACCGTAGATGAAGCACACGATGCCGAGCACGATGCTCGGAAATGCGGTGATCAGGGACGCCTGGTTCGGTGCGCCGACGTCGGCGCCGACCTGCTGGAACACCAGGTTGAAGCCCTGCAGGCACAGGGTGCCGAGCACGAAGGTGATCAGCAGCGGGATCAGGGCGCGGATGGCCATCTTGTTGCTGGTCACCGGATCATCGAACGGATCGGCGGATGCGGTGCCGGTCACGGCGGTTGTGTTGTTAGACATAATAAAAATCCTTGATTCTCTCGAATTGCGCGATATGCGATACGCGATTGCTTGGCCGGTTACGCTTATTCAGCCTTGGCTGCGAGGCCGGAGATGCGGGTCATGAATTCGTTCAGGAAGCGCGGCACGTCGACGCCGACGGCAACCTTCATGGTCTTGACAGGATCGTTCAGGCGAGTTTCGTCGCCGATGGTGCGTCCACGGGTCGGACCTTCCACGTCGACCTTCATGTTGATGTCAAGGGTGGTGACGAGGGTCGGGTCCACCGCCACGCCGACGGCGAGCGGATCGTGCAGACCGCAGCCGCCCAGGTGCGGGGACGTAGTCTCGTAGGCCTTGATGTAGAAGTCGGTCATGTCGGCCAGGAACTTGCCGGCCTTGGTGCCGAGATCGCGCCACTGCTGAGTTTCCTTGTAGGTGAGCAGGGTCTGCAGGGTCACGTCGAGGCCGATCATAGTGGTCGGAGCGCCGGAACGGAACAGGTAGTCGGCGGCTTCCGGATCCTGCGAAATGTTGGCTTCCATGCAGGCGTTGCAGTTACCGGGCACGGTCAGTGCGCCACCCATGAGCACGATCTGGCCGATTTCGTCTTTGATTTCCGGAGCCTTCTTCAGTGCGGCTTCGATGTTGGTCATCGGGCCGGTCGGCACGTAGACGAGATCCTTGCCATAGGTCTTCACTGCGTCGATGATGAAGTCTACCGCGGATTCGGTTTCGACGGAGCGGTTGGAATCAGGGATTTCCACGTCGCCGATGCCGTTGTCGCCGTGGATGAACGCAGAGATTGGCAGTACTTCGAAATGGTCGGTGGTGCTGGAGTGCGGCAAACCCTGATACACCTTGACTTCCGGGTGGCCGAGCAGGTCGGTCACGGCCAGTGCGTTGCGCACACCCTGCTCGACGAGCACGTTGCCGTAGGTGCCGGTGATGCCGATCAGTTCAATCTCCGGGCTTCCCAGAGCATACGAAATGGCAAGCGCGTCATCAACGCCGGTATCAAGATCAAGAATCATCTTTTTCATGTGTGTGCCTTTCCTCTTTGACGGGCCTGACGACGGTCCGCCACCATACGGGTGCATCGTCAGTTATGTATCGAACACTTTCTCATTTATGTTGTGTGTTGACAAGATTTATGATAAAGCGTTTTATCAAGAATGCAAATTCGGCACTACCCTACGGCGTGTTGCTTTTATTTCCAACAATTTAACCGTATAAGAAACTCCGACGACACTTTAATCAAGATTTATCAGCGCCACCCGTCTCATCATGATCCGCAGGTATCTAAAAATCCTCAATCCTACGCGCAGGCGGCCTGCACCAGTTTCGGCGTAAGCACTTCAACCTGCGGATTAGAAAGCCACGGGCGAGCAGCCCTCGAATCCACGCCGGATTTGGTACGAATCGCAACATCAATCCGCTCACGTAACATACCCCAACAGGCGGCGGCCAAATCAGCCACACTCTGCTCAACGGTGGTCATACGCCAACCAAGCCCGAATCGCTTGAGAATATTGTCGTAACCAATCACCTGCATATCCTCAGTAACGCGCAACCCACGTTCCGCCATACGCTGACGGAAACCAAGCGCCATCACATCATTGCAGCAGAACACGGCCGTCGCACCACCATCAATAATCTGATCCGCAGCATGATAGCCACTACCGAAACGGTAATCCCCCTCAACGCACAGCGACGAATCGAAACACTCCCCCGCCTGCTCGACGGCATCCACAAACCCACGACGACGCTCCGCAGCACTCGACTCCGCAGTATCGCCAGTCACAATGCCAATACGAGTATGACCACCCTCCAACAGATAACGGGCAGCCAAACGACCGCCAAGATAATTGTCAAAACCAACGGCATCGCACCAACCGCACTGCGTCAAACGATCAATCAACACCACAGGGCACGACACAAGCGCCACATCCCCACGCAACCGCTCAGCAGCATCGCCAGCGCAGGACTCGCGCGCCGGAATCAGCATCACACCGTCCACCCCACGAGCCGGAAGGCGCTGCAACAACTCATGCTCGGTAACACGCGAATCATCGGAATTGGCCACAATCAGCGAATACCCCTGCGCGGCGCACTCATCCTCCACACACTTGGCAAGCGCCGCGAAAAACAAGTTCTCAATATCAGGCACGATCAGCGCAACCAGCTGGGACTGCTTGGTCACCAAGCTTCGCGCGCTCTGATTCGGCACGTAATTCAGCTTCTTCGCCGCGTCGGCAATGGCCTTGCGCTTCTCCTCAGACACGCGAGCCGGTCGATTATTCAACACCAGAGAAACCGTCGTCACAGACACCCCCGCGGCAGCGGCCACATCCTTCAGTGTCGCACGATACGCCATCCAAACCCCCTTAAAACGTTTCTCCCTCCAGCATAAATGCCATGCGATCCTGACGCGCCCAGCATCGCAATCACAAACAAATTCCTTTCACAGCAAAATAATCCGCACTATTTACAGCGGTAAATCGTTTTTCGGAAGTGTTTTTTGTATACTCACAACGTTTTATCTGAAATGAGAGCCACACGAGAAGAGAGGAACCACCATGCAGCCAACCATGCAGAAAAACAATGTGAAACAGCGCAAGACCATCGCCATGATCGCCATGATCGCAGTAGCTGCCATCGCGCTCGCAGCCGTCGCCATCATCGCAGTCTCCAACAAGCGCGAAATGACACAAGCCGCCAGCGACACCTGCGCGTTGAATGCGAAAGCGCTCGCCACGCATCAGCAGAGCTTTGAAGAAGCGCAACAAGAAGCTGAAGAAGCAGCGAAACTCACCGTAAATGACGTGGCGGACGGCACCACGCTCGAAACCCTGAAGGATGCGATCACACTGGCCAAAGCCATGGAAAGCGCGCCAGCATGCCCCGCAAGCGGCAATGCCAGCGACTTCACCAAAGCGACGGACGACATTCGCAAATACGCCGACAACCTGCGCAACATCACTAACGAACTCGACGCGGCCGCCAAGTCGGTGGTCGCCAGCCAAGAACTCAGACTCGAGTCCGCCGAGTAAGTCAGGTAAGCCGCCCCGACGGTTAGCGCCAACGTCAGCGCCAAACCCTACGTTTAACGGGGCCAAAGTCATCCAAGTCTGCAACTTCGCCCCCATTACAAGCGCTTTCGCATCGTGTCTGGCTTATATATGGCAGATTCGGAAGGTCGCCCGGAGACATTTCGCTTATATATGGCAGATTCGGAAGGTCGCCCGGAGACATTTCGCTTATATATGGCAGATTCGGAAGGTCGCCCGGAGACATTTCGCTTATATATGGC